>JABLTT010035977.1_pt1 | contig 89123 bp, 58 predicted proteins | sample 7160061 | NCBI WGS metagenome assembly JABLTT01 (sample SAMN14651232, study PRJNA627086) | human gut metagenome | isolation source: feces | host: Homo sapiens | reverse complement strand
CCTCCATTTTAAATTCAAAACTATATTTTGCCATGAAAAAACCGACCTCCCAATAGTTAGATTTTTGGTCTAACTTTTGGGGGTCGGTTCAAAAACCATCTCGCCTTTTTTATGCCTTAATATCAGCATATCTCTCTTGATTAAGCACATCAAGCATATACTCATACGGAGTACACTTATCTTCCGTAACCATTGAAAAAATTCTCGGATTGCAACCGGAAACAAGCGTCACACCTTGCTCATTCATTTCTACAGGTGATTGCATATTGCGGCTTGCAACATTCCAAAACACCACCTTAGGCAAAGCATATCCGTTCTGTTCAAACTTTTCCTTTGCGTATTCAAAATTTGTAACATCAGAATTTTCCGCACAATAATCAAATTCCATATCCGATATTATATACAATTTTGACGGCATATCTTCAGGCAATGTTTTATTTTTCACCGCCGTACTTAAAACAAGGTCGAACACCGCTTGAATATCAGTATTGGCACATTCCGCAAAAGTTTCGCAATACTTCACTTTTTCATAAATATCCTTACCCTTAATTTCAATAAGCTGAGGATTACACGAAAAAGTAATAAAGTGATTTTTAAAATCACCGCTGTTTCTTTCCGCAAAATATATTGCGAGTGAAAACGCTACCGAAATCGGTTTCGGAGTTGCACTGCACCAATACATTGAACCCGACGTATCAGCTACAACAACAGCATTCTCATCATATAGGATAATAAGTTGCGAAAACAAAAAAATGCCGAAAAAATTCGGCATTTTTCTATTTTTCATCATCTACACTATTGTTTTGTTCTTCCATATGAATGTCACTTGTATCGGACTGTACATCTTCCGACTGCGGATAATCTACATTTTCAATTATCTTTTTCATTTCTTCCTTTTCAATACCGTCGCTACTGCTTACGGAATACGAACTTTCATCGTTCCATGTACTGACGTAATACTTATCGTCAGAACTTTTCATTGTAACGGTATTATCGTTTATCTGCTCCGTTTCGGTTTTCTCATAAACATTATAATCACCGCTTATGTCTTCATCTGTTTTTTCGGTACGATAAATAATAGTGTCCGTGTCGTTTGTATATGAAATCCGGATAAGTTTCTCAAACATCAATGAAATATTATCCGTCTTATATCCGCTCGGCATATACTTAGGTATTTTAAAGTTATATCCAACCTGTTTTTTTAGTTCGTCTATACTGCTGTAATCCACAAACGGACTGCCTCCGCACACCAATTCATCTTCTATATCGTCTGTATTCGTTTCGGTATTATTTCCGCTTGATAAAACAGGCATTTCTGATTTTGGGGGTGTTATATCAGGTAGGTAAACGGTTGTGTTTTCGGTATCGTTTACTGTGCTTACAGCGTTGTCTTGCTCGGCAACATTACTTGCAACCGTTTCGATTTTTGACGATGCATTGCCTGTTGGTAACACATAATTTTCTGTTTTCTTATTTGTTTCATAAACTTCTTGTTCTGCCACTTGGGGAGTTTCTTTTTCAGTCACAGTTTCGGAAGTCTTTATTGGAGAGGTTGTCGGAGTTACATATGACGGTGTTTCTGTTTTGGTTGGAAGTATGTCCATAACGTCGGTATTATTGACCGCCGTTAAGCACAGCACAAGACAAGCCGCACAGGCAGCAGCATATTTTGCATATCGGAAATATACAGTTTTGGAGTGTATTGACTTTGTTTTTTCTGCCTTGATTTTTTGCTCGGCAGACTTTAGTATTTTGGCTTTAAGTTCGTCAGAAACAGTGATTTTGTCCATTTCTTCTCTAAATGTCTTACTCAAAATCATAATCCTCCTTTAACATATCTTTTAATTTGTTTCTCGCTCGGTGGAGCAATGACCGTATTGTCGTTTCATTCTTTCCTATGACATCAGCTATTTCCGGTGTCGAATACCCTTCATAGTAGTACATATATACCACCACCCTATACTTCTCGCCCAGTGCCATCACCGCTTGAAACACGCTTGTATCTGTATTATATTTGTCGCTCACTGCAAATTCCTGTACATCGTCTATCGAGCATTTATTTTTATTCCAAAACATATTCACCTTATTTTTGCACATATTGATTGTCGCTCGAATCAGCCATGATTTTTCGTGGCTTTCATCATTGAACGACGGCTTTTTATCGATTATCCGCAAAAACACGTCTTGGACAATATCTTCCGCGTCTGCCCGATTTTTCAAATATGTATATGCTATTCTAAGCACCATATCGCTGTATTTATCAAGCAAATCACTGATATAATCTTTCGTAACTTCCAAGCAAAGACCCTCCCCATTTCATTTATATGAATACAATTATTTAATGCTTGAAATTATGTCTGTAATATCCTTTTCGGTAAGATTACCGTTTGAGTACAACGAGAATGTAAGGCCGCCGTTTGTCCAGATGGTACTCATTGTTTCTTCTGATTTTCTGACCTTAACCTCAACGTCACCGACTTTGACTGTCTTTATGTCCTTATATTCGTTGTAATCGCCGCTTATGTCGTTACTGCCTTTTTCTACTCTGTATGTAATTTCCTTATCGCCGTTTTTGTAGATAAGTTGCAGCATTTCGTTTGACATTACCGACACGATTTCAAGTTCATATTCCTTTACATTTGACGGAACAACCGCACTAAAAGGCAACACCTTTTGAGCTTCATCAACTGTCTTATATTCTACAAACGGATTCGGCATTCCGACAATTTCTTCTTCATTATTATCATTATCTGTCTTGATTGTGATTACGTTATCCTTAACCGAAACAACATCTTCACAATACAAAATATTGAACATATCCGCAGGAACATATGTAGTGCCGTTCTTTAAAGCTGGTGCAACGCCCAACGCTGTCGGTGCGCTCATACCGATTGCGGTTGATGACGCCATATAGTAATTATCCTGACCTATGTAAACGATTGTATTTACTTCGCCGTTATCAAGTGAAATACCTTGACACTCGCCGTCCCACTTAACCTTAAAACCAAGCTTTTCAGCTACTGTTCTAAGCGGTACCATCATATGCTTATTCAATTCATAAACCGTTTCGCCGCCCAAATCAAGTGTATGGTTTTCAATAACTACTGAATAACTGCTTGATGTCGGAGCCGGTGCAATCACCATTGGTTCGTCGGCATATACTGCAGCCGCTGATGTTAAAATACCACACGCAAGAACTGTACAAATAAACTTTTTCATAATTAATCTTCCTTTCCATACATAACCAAATTGTTTTTAACCTTAAATATTTTTTTGCTTTTTTGAGGTCCTCATATATAAAACAAACGGTCAAAGGAAAACGTTGCATTTTTAAAAAATTTTTTTAAAAAATTTTATATCCAGTTATCTTGCTGTATTCTTACCGATAAATTTCTTAAATACACTCTTGCAGATTTATAATTCGGATAATATTTACCGACCAAGTTCCAAAAATTCTTACCGTGATTTTTTTCTTTTATATGTGCGATTTCGTGCACGACAACGTAATCTATCACATCAATATCCGCCATAACAAGTTTCCAAGTGAAGTTGATACTGTTCTTTCCGCTGCACGAACCCCACCTTGTATTTGCGGACGTTATACCGAATTTGGTTGAATACAAGCCCATAATCTGCTCATATTTGTGCAGTCGTTCGGCTATTATTTCTTTTGCTTTTTGTTTATAAAACTTCTCTAAAACGATATAAACGTATCTTTCGTCACTGCTCGGATGTACAAAAAATTTATCGTCGTACATACCCTCTTTGCTTTCGGAAACAACAATTTCATACTCTTTACCCAAGTACAAAATCTTGCTTCCGTTACCAATCAACACGCTCTTTCTGTTACGCATCAATTCAAGTTTTTCGTTTATCCACTTTTCTTTTTCACAGATAAACCGTTCAATATCCACTTTGCGTACACGCTTGTTACAACGCACTTCCACTCTTGCGTCTTTCGTTATGTATATCGCAAGTGTTTTTCGATTTGTATATTTAATTTCATAATCCACCATTATAACTCACATCTTTTTCACATATTATTTACAGACAGTATAATACAAACTCAAAAATTTTGCAACAAAAAAGGTGTCATAGCGACACCTTCCTTTAATTAATCTTAATTTTCAATTTGTTTTGCGACAACGCTTTCACCGCAATAAATTTCACGAAGTTTCGGTTTCTCTATTTTACCCGTAGGATTTCTCGGAACGTCTGCAAAAATAAACTTATGCGGTCTTTTATATCTCGGTAATTCCTTGCAGAAATCTTCGATTTCTGCCTCCGTACAGACGTGGTCAGGCTTTAATTCAATAATTGCCGCCGCAATCTCGCCCAATCTCGTATCAGGCAAACCGATAACGGCTACGTCCTTAATTGCATCATGTTTTCTTAAAAAGTCCTCAATCTGTACCGGATACAAGTTTTCGCCGCCCGAAATGATAACGTCTTTCGCTCTGTCAACAAGGTAAATAAATCCGTCCTCGTCCTCTTTCGCAACATCACCCGTCAAAAGCCAACCGTCCTTTAACACTTCATCGGTAGCCTTTTTATCATTATAATAGCAACGCATTACGCCCGGACCTTTTACGCAAAGTTCGCCGACTTCGCCTTGCTTAACGGTATTGCCGTCTTTATCGACAATCTTAACTTCCCAACCGTAACCGGCTTTACCGATTGCACCGACTTTATGTATATTCTCAACGCCAAGATGTACACAACCGGGTCCGATTGATTCGCTAAGACCGTAGTTTGTATCATACTGATGATTAGGAAAATACTTCTTCCATCTCTTGATAAGACTCGGCGGAACAGGTTGCGCACCTATGTGCATTAATCGCCATTGGTCAAGTTTGTATTTGTCAAGTTTTACTTCACCGCTTTCAATCGCATCAAGTATATCCTGTGCCCACGGCACTAAAAGCCATACTATTGTACATTCTTCTTCCGACACAGCCTGTAAAATCCATTCAGGCTTTATACCCTTTAGAAGTACGGCTTTACCGCCCGAAATAAGACTTCCGAACCAGTGCATTTTTGCACCCGTATGGTAAAGCGGAGGTATGCACAAAAATACATCATTATGAGTTTGTCCGTGATGTTTTTGTTCAACATTTGCGGAATGAACAAGGCTTCTGTGTGCGTGTAAAATCGCTTTCGGGAAACCTGTTGTTCCCGATGAAAAATATATTGCGGCATTATCGTCGTCAGTTATTTCAACATCAGGCTTAATACTACGCATAAATTTAACAAGATAGTCATAGCTCTCCGCAAATGTAGGACATTCCGCACCCACATAAAACGTCTGCTTTACGCCCGGTATTCTGTCGCTTATTTCCTCAACTCTGCCGATAAATTCAGGACCGAACACAAGCACATCAGCCTCTGCAAGTTCAAGACAATACTTAATCTCGTCAGCCGTATATCTGTAATTTAACGGCACAGCGATTGCTCCGGCTTTCAATATACCGAAGTATATCGGCAGCCATTCAAGACAGTTCATAAGAAGTATAGCAACCTTGTCGCCTTTTTTAATACCACGGCTTAGAAGCAAATTCGCAAATCGGTTTGACCTTTTGTCAAACTCTTTCCAAGTTATCTCGGTACGACCTGCCTCCATAGGGTTTGTTTCGATAAGAGAGTATTCTCTCCATGTAACCTTTGCGTGTTCCATAGCCTTTGGGTTAATCTCCACAAGGCTTACCTCATCACCGTACATTTGTGCGTTTTTTTCAAGTAGTTCAGTAATTGGCATTTTTATAATATCTCCTTTTTAATCCTCGTCGGCTGTCTTTGCAAACACTCCGTCAAGGAATTTATCATCATATTTTTTTGTAAACATTGATACAACAGGCACTGCTGCAAGTGACACAGCCATTGCGGCAACACCCATTTCAGGTGCTTTCTTTGCGGCAAGCTTGAATGCTTCGTATACAGTATCACAGCTTGCGGTATTCATTGATGTAAGCACGATTGTTGTAACCGCAACAGTCAAAAATCCAAGAATCATACCTGCCCAGGCACCTGCTTTTGTTGTTTTCTTTGAATAAATACCCCATATGTAAGGACCGATAAAACAGCCCGATACTATGCCCCAACTGAATGACATAATATTTACTATAATCGTAATGTTGCCCGTTGCGAATATGTATGAAAGTGCAACGAACAAAAGACAGAGTGCTCTTGTTAAAATCATTTGATTTTTTCCGCTGTAATTCTTATTCACTGCCGGAATTAAGTCAACCGAAATAGCCGATGCAGATGACAAAACGATTGATGAAAGCGTTGACATTGACGCCGACAACAAAAGAATAAGTATTACCGCAAGAATGATTGTTGTTACGATATTAGGGTCACCGAGTGCTGTAAGCAATGTGTTCGGAATAACCGCGTCAACTCCGCCTTCAGGCAGTTGGTTATTCAAAACAAGTCTTGAAAGCGAGCCGACAAAGTATGCACCCGCACCGATTATAAGTGCAAATACTGTTGAAATAACAGTCGCTTTATGAATTGATTTAATATCTTTAACCGCATAATATTTGCTAACCATTTGAGGAAGTCCCCATGTACCGAAACTTGTAAGCAAAATATTTACGCATAGGAATTTCCAATTTGCTCCGCCGTACCAGCTTGTAAGCTGAGCGCCCGTTATCTTGTCACCGTTATCGGCAACAGACGCAAGATTTGAGAAGAAGTGTGAAAAACCGCCTACGTTCGGATTTTTAACAATAGCAACTACCATTGCAAATACTCCGACAATCATAATTATGCCTTGTACAAAGTCGGTGTATGCCGTTGCGACATATCCGCCGAGAACAAGATAAATCGCCGTCAAAACTGCTATAACAAGCATCCATGTATTAACCGATACCGTTGGGAAAATCGTTGTGAACATTGAGCCGAGTCCTTTATAAACCGCCGCACTGTACGGTACAAGGAATACGAATATAATAATCGCGGCAAAGACTTTCATCTTTGTTGAATTAAATCGCCCTTCAAAAAATTCAGGCATAGTTTTTGATTTTAAAGTATGTGTCATCGTTCGTGTGCGTTTTGCCAAAAGCATCCACGCAAGCAGACAGCCGAATATCGCATTACCTATGCCTATCCAAATACTGCCCAAACCGATGTTCCAGCCATGCTGTCCCGCATAGCCTACAAAAATAACTGCCGAAAAATATGACGTACCGTATGCAAAAGCACTTACCCATGCACCGATTTTTCTGCCGCCAAGCAGAAATCCGTCCATTGTTTTCGTCTTTCTTGCACTGAATATACCTATTGCAATCATTATTAATGCAAAGATTATAAGTGCAATAACTGTAACAGTTTGCGTTTGATGTAAATTTTGTTCCATTTTTCTCCGTCCTTCCGTTTTACATAAAAATTTTGTTCTGTTTTTTACAGACTACTGTTCTACAACGCTACAAGGAATATTTTACTACATTTTAGACAAAAAATAAAGTCCTTTCGGCAAATTTGTTAATTGTGTGCAAAAATCTTAATCATATTTTGTACATTAAAGCATATATCAAATTGTAGATAAAACAGTTATGGCTTTATCTGCAATCAAAAATGCCACATCTTTCGATGTGGCATTTATTTTGTTTTAATCTTTAATATGTCCGCAAACAGTACACATTTGAACCCACGAAATTGACCATGTATCCGGATTTTCATATTCAACCCACTCGTATGTACAATCGTATGTTCCTACCAATGTAAACGGATCATCGCAATTCGGATTACTGCAGCGGTATGCTACCTGGTGCTTGTCATTTCCGATGTATGGATACTCATAAGTTTTTTTGTACTCCGATCCGCAATCACAGGCAAATGCCGATACACTCGCCAACATCATTCCCGCTGCCAACATTCCTGAAACAATTTTCTTTAACATAGTAAACACACTCCTTTGTAAATTAAATAATTTAAGTATTTTTTGGATAACTTTACCTGTTATCTGTATATATAATAGCATATATTACTTAATTTGTAAATACTCATTTGTTAATTTTTACCTTTTATACAGTTTTTATTGGAATTATTTGTATATAATGTACAAAAAAGCAGATACAACACAGTATCTGCTTTTTTATTATTCTTCTTTCAAATATTTCGCAATCGTTTTAATAATAACAGTCGATTCAAGCGGTTTTGCAAGATGTTCATTCATACCTGCCTCAACAGCTCTGAGACGATCCTCCGAAAACGCATTTGCAGTCATTGCGATAATCGGTATTGTCTTTGCGTCCTCTCTGCTCATTGAGCGTATAATTCGTGTTGCAGCCAATCCGTCAACGCCCGGCATCATAACGTCCATCAATATAATGTCAATTTCTCCGACTTCAGATTTTTCAAAAATCTCTATTGCCTCTTGACCGTTTGACGCTTTTATTACCACCGCGCCGACTGATGAAAGCACAAATTCCGTAATCTCCATATTAAGGTCATTATCTTCCGCAACAAGCACGCGTACTCCCTCTATGGAAACATTATGTTCTTCCTCTGTCGGTTCTTCGATATGAACGCAATCATCAATCTTAAACGGAATTTTCAATCTGAAAGTAGTTCCGACATTTTTTTCACTTTCAAATTCAATATTGCCACCCATTGTTTCAACAAGGCTTTTCGCAATCGGCATACCAAGACCGGTACCGCCGAACGAACTTCTTGCACTGTTAAATTCCTGTGCGAACGGCTCAAAAATATGTTCCTGAAATTCCTTACTCATTCCGATACCTGTATCCTTACAAATAAATTCAATCAGCGCCACATTACCGATACAACTCACCTCTCGGCAATCAAGTATAATCTTGCCATTGTACCTGTTATACTTAACGGCATTGCTCAATATGTTCATAAGCATACGCTTTATATGTATAGGACTTCCGATCAAGTTCCAATGTTCAATCTGATAATCGCATTGAACAATTTCAAGCTGATGTTCTTTCGACTGTTTCTCGACCACATTAACAATGTCACCAAGCAACTTTTTTAAATTAAATTCACGTTCTTCAAGAAGAATTTCGCCGGATTCAAGTTTACCCATATCAAGTACTTCATTAATCAATTCAAGCAACAATCCGGACGCGTCCCATATCTTTTTACGACATTCCTCCTGTTTTTGCAAATCATCACTGTAATAATCCGCAAGCTCTATCATACCGCGTATACCGTTTATCGGCGTGCGAATATCGTGGCTCATTCGCTGTAAAAATTCCGTCTTTGCAGTGTTTGCCTGTTCTGCCTTTTTCGCTGATTCCATAAGCTTTTCCTTGTATTCCTTCTCACGTTTATTCTGTTCAACAAGGTACTTTCTTTCCGAACTCTGCTTGATAAGTTGGATAATAATAAGCAATGTTATATACATTGCAAGCGCATAGAGTATATTTCTCGGTACAATTTCAAAAACCGTACATTCCGGCAGATACACATATATATAGTAATCTCTGCTCTTATCCATACTGCCGTAATAGCCTTCAAACTTATTCTGTACTCTAACCAATTTGCCGATTTTACCGTTATTTCTCAGTTTTCTGACAACCTCGTTTTCTTTAACGTTTTTACCTACCATACTTTCATCGTTAGACGCCACTATTTTGTGTCCGTCTGTTATTGCGATTATTCCGTCACGATATGTATCATATCCCGAAAGTAAGCTTTGCACAGTAAGGTTATAATTTTTTGCATACTCAGCGTTAGTATGATGAAATCCAACTATCACACCTGTTTTATCAATTCTTCCCTGTGACGCTAAGTTGACATACGAACCGTCAGCAAAATCAATATGTGCCGTATAAGTCTTTTTCGGATATTTTGCAACGTCAAGCACTGCAGTTTTTTGTATATATTTTTTCAAGCTTTCGGAATTTAATCCGTCACTGCTGCACTCTTCTTCGACTTTGCCGTTTTCGTCCATTACTATAATACCTGTCAGACGTTGTTCAGACGCATATTTTTTCAACGCTTCCACATCAAGCTCCGAACCGCAAAACTCTATATCTCGATTTACCTGTTGCGTATTTACTATAACTCTCATAAGCGTTTTTGTTTCCGTTGCGTCATTGTATCTTGCATATATTGAGCATTGAGTTTTAACATAGCTTATAGTAGAATTGACTTGAGATTTAGCTGCTTTTTTGTCGACCTGTGCAGAACCGACAAATACAATTATCAAAAAAATAATTCCGAATATAATTTCTTTATACCAAAAACTTTTACCGCTGCGGACATTTTCAAACTTTTTATCATTCAAGGCTGTCCACCTCCAAATACTTATAGGCATTGGAAAGATATTTGCTTACGATAATCTCCATTGTGCCGTCTTTCTGCATTTCATCAAACTTTTCGGATAATTTTTCTTCAATTCCTCTATCGTCATTTATAGCAAATGCCGCACCGATTCCCGTAACAAATATGCTCTCGTCTAAAATTCTGTAATCCATATCATAATCCTGCATATATTGTCTTATCGCCGTTTCGTGTGCCGAAATCGCGTCAACATACCCTTTTCCCAAGTATGTGTATATCTGCTCCCTGTCCTCTAAACTGAACACCTCTTTTACTTCGGGAATTTTACTGTCGGTACGGTTTAGAAAAATTTCCTCAGGCTTTGTAGTGGATTGAACCGCAATAATTTTACCTTCAAGGTCACTCAAAGAATATATATTACTGCTTTTATTGACCGCCACCACTTGTCGGCTGACCATATACGGTTTTGTCCACTTATAATCGTTCTCACGTCCTTTGATTGAAAAACAGCCCCAAATACAATCTATATCGCCGTTTTCAACTAAATTCTTTTTATCTTCCCATTCAATATTTACAAATTCGACACGGTAGCCCAATCTTTTAAAAGCCTCGGTAGCAATATCAACATCAATACCTGTCGGATTTCCGTTCTCGTCCATATAATTGAAAGGAGGATAATTGTCGCTGCCTACCACAATTTTAGGTGCATTTTTGCCGATTTCTTTTTCTGTATCCTGCTTTTTATCGCAGCCGCATAACATACAACCTATAAGACAGACGATTATTAATGATATGATTGACCTTTTGCCCCCCATTTTTACCTCCCTTAATCGCATAGAATATCCAAATAGTTTTAGTTAATTAATATTATACCTGTTTTGACATAAAAAGTCAATATCTTCATTCTTCTGTAACCACTCCATCTACACCGTTTTCAATTAAATAGTCATTACATTCCCAAATACTCTTGTTTGCTCTTATACACGTCATAATTATATAATCCCGTTTAAATCTCGGATACAATGCACAAAGTCCTGCCAAACGTAATAGCAGTTGAGTTTCGTCTTCGGTAAACGATAATCCGAACGCAAGTTGCAAAAGTTTATCTCGTGACGGTTTCTTTATCTGCCCGATACGCAGTTTGTTTATGTAATTAGGCTCTAAATTACTTAAATCCGCAATCTGTGCCGTTGTTATGCGTTTTTCATTTATCATTTTCACAATAAAATCCGTTAATGTGTAATCAACAAAATACGGCTTGGTATCTTCGTCAAATTCAAAAAGTTCACTTTCACCGTTTGACATTTTCCTCGTATCCACCGATACCCGCTCGCCTAATTTTGTTGTCCTAAACCCCATTTTTCTCGCTCCTTTCGCTGTTTATTTTCATTATATATTAGTTAAATTTTGCTGTCAAGAATAACGCACTTTATAAAAATTTTAAAAATTCTTTAGATTTATATGCTATCAGATTTTACATTTGTATGATAAAATCATCTTATAAAACAAATGAATTTTAGAAAGAAGTGTGATTTTATGATACAGACAGTTGATTTTCTGATTTTGGACTTAATTCAAAATAAATTACGTTGTAAATTCTTAGATTCGTTAATGATAAAATGCTCATCACTCGGTGACGGAGGTATAATCTGGATAGCAATATCATTTCTATTAATCTGTTATAAAAAATACCGACAAGCAGGTGTTCTCATACTTGTCGGTCTTATTATGGGCGTGTTAATCGGCAACTGTTTACTTAAAAACATTATCTGCCGTCCTCGTCCTTGTTGGATAAACCGTGCGGTATCGCTTTTAATTCCGATACCGTACGACTATTCATTTCCGTCTTGCCATACTATGTCATCATTCATTGCCGCAGCCGTTTTGTTGCACACTGATATAATGTTTGCGTATCCCGCATTTTTGTTGGCAAGTGTCATTGCGTTTTCAAGATTATATCTATACATTCACTATCCGTCCGATATTATCGGCGGAATTGCGTTAGGTACAATTATCGCACACTTCGTATGCTCATTATAGCACGATTTCAAACAATTTCACACCGTGCGGCGGAACAGTTGAAATGATTGTATTATCGTTTAGTTCTGCCTTTTTATTTTCCCATACTTCGGTTATTTTTACATTCTCGTTCGGCATAATACCCACGAACGCCAAATCGGTTTTTGCGGTAATTTCTTCTTCACCGATATTGAATTGAGCAACGTAATATTTACCGTCTTTTCCGTTTGCCGCCCAAACGATTTCATTGCCTTTTCTGTAAACCTCTCTGCCGGCATAACCGTTTTGGTCGATTTCGATAATCGTTTTGTTTGTAATAAGTGACAGCGTAAATTCATCGTTATACACCATATCGCCGCCAAACATCAACGGTGAACGGAACATACTCCAAAGAGTCATCATCATTCGTTGTTCGTCACGCGTGAAATTAGTCATTCTGTCACCGCCATGCGAACGAATACCTATTCTGCCGAGCGGCAGCATATCGCAGTCGGGATAACCGCCGTCACACACATACGGAAACCAATTACGGCAATAGTCAAACATCTTTTTAAGCTGTTCCCAACCGTCCCAAAAATCATCGGTCATTCGCCACATATGTGCATATTCATTAAGGTGTTTCGCCTCTTTAAGCGGTGCTTCACCGGGTGAAAGCGATAAAATTATATCACGGCCGCTTGCCTGTATCGCATTTTGTACACCCTCAATTTCCGACTTGTGATACGGTCTTGCAATATCGTCTACCTTTATAAAATCCACACCCCATTCGGCGTACATTTTGATTATCGAATTATAATATTCCTGTGCACCGTCACGGCTCATATCAACACCGCACATATCGCTGTTCCAATCACATACACTTCCGAAATCGGCTATTTCCGCCGCCGTATGAGTTGTACCCAAAATCTTTGTGTTCTGTCTTACCGCCTGTTTCGGAATACCTCTTAAAATATGTATACCGAATTTCAATCCAAGACTGTGTATATAATCGGCAAGCGGTTTAAAGCCCTTTCCGCCCTCTGCCGATGGAAAACGATTTACCGCAGGCATAAGACGTGAATACTCATCCATTATAAGCGATGCGTCTTTGTTGTAATCCGCACTTTTTGCGTTCGGCTCAAACCACTGTATGTCAACAACCACATACTCCCAACCGAACTCCTTTAAATTTTTCTCCATATACTCCGCATTACGTCTTACTTCCTCCTCCGTAACGCTCGCACCGTAACAATCCCAACTGTTCCACCCCATAGGCGGCTTTGTCAATTTTGCTTTCATAATACCATAATCCTTTCCGAATAAATAATTAATTTAATTATACCATTTATTTAAAGTAAATCAAGAATTGTTTCATTTTGAAAGTGAAACAATTTTGATATTTATTGCTCTGAAATGTGATATTGCTATTGAAAATTTGATTATCATAATATACAATCAAAATATCGAAAAACATTTTGAAAGGAGTGGAAAATTTATGGAGGTATTACAGTCCAACACTGCCGACAACATTTATTTTTGGATTGAGGACAGAGATCAAGGCAACGTCAATCCGATATACGAATCACACGGTGCGTATGAAATTTATATTGTCTGCAACGGTGAACGGCGTATGTATTTAGGTAACGTGCTTTACAAAGTCGTCACAGGTGACGCGCTTATGATTCCTGCCTCAACTCCGCACAGAAGTTTCGGAGACGGTGCTTTTTTGGGAATATGTATAGAATTTTCGGACGCATACATAAAAGAGCATTTTACTAAATCGCAATACTACAAAATAACGGAATGTTTCAAAACTCCGCTTATATCGCTCCCTCCCGACTTACTCCCGATTATCCGCACATATTCGCTCACTGCTTACAACAACGTTGATATGCGTAACGACTGTATGCTTGCAATAGTTGACATATTGTACAAGCACATTCCTTTCAGCAATCCGAATGCCAAACGCACATTCGATTCCGATTTATCAACAATCGGAAATTACATACAGAAAAACTACCTTGAAATCAAAGGACTTGACGCTCTTTCGGAGCATTTCGGCATAACAAAAAGTCATCTTTGCCGTGTATTCAAAGAACACACAGGCATTACGATTACTCACTATATAAATGCGCTCAAAATTCAACGCGCATGTCTGCTTTTATGCGAGTCAAAAATTCCGATACACGATATTTATAAAATGTGCGGTTACGACAACAGTCAGTATTTTAACCGCGTATTTAAGAAAATAAAAGAAGTCACTCCTAATCAATTCAGGCAACAAAGCCGTGCGATAAAGATGTGGAAATATTAATAATAAAAGAAAGGATTAATTTTATGAAAGAATTGATAAACGCAAACGATAAATACAAAATGAATTGGATTGAGGGAAACACCGAATGGGGTACGGTTAAATGCCCTAAAGGCATTTCCGTAAACAAGACTTCCTCTCAATCAGGCGATATAATCACAGAGCGATACACGTTCACGAACACCACCGACAAGGACATTTTTACGTCACTGAAAGATATTTCGATATACACACCTTTTAATGATGATTACACCTGCGGTGCTAAAGCGTGTATGACGACAAAATGTCACACACATATTTGGTGTGGCGAAAATATTTCGTATGTTATGTGTCTTAGAATGGGTGGCGAAGCTCCACACCTCGGACTTGTGCTGACCGATGGAAGTCTTTCAGGTTACAGTGTCGAGCGTGATTTTGAAAAAATCAGCAACGACAGAGGTGATTTTATTCTTCACCCGTCACCTGTCGCACTTGTGCCGAATGAAAGTTTTACGATTGAATGGAAATTATTTTGGCATAACGGCAAAAACGATTTTTACAGCAAAGTTAATCAACTATGCAATTGCTTTATCAATGTTTCGGCTGAAAATTTCGTACTGTTCAGCGGTGAAAATATCAATATAACCGTTTCACCTAACTTTGATTTTTCTGAGGTGCAAATCAGAGAAAATAACAAATCTGTTGACTACAAAATCGAAAACAATGAAATTGTCATTTCAACAAAAGCCGATACACCGAAAAAGTATTCATATTCGATAAATATTGACGATGTTGTTACTCACTGCAACATTTTGGTCTTGCCTTGTTTTGATGAACTTGCTAAAAACAGATGTCATTTTATCGCTGAAAATCAGCAATACAACAATCCGAAAAGCAAGCTTGACGGTGCATATCTTATCTATGACAATGAGGAAAAGCATATATATTATAATCGTGAATACGACTTTAACGGAGGTCGTGAGCGTGTCGGTATGGGAGTGCTTATTGCAAAATATCTGCAAAATCACAATGACGAAGTACTTTTAAATAGTCTTAAAAAGTACATAAAATACGTACAAAACAACCTTGTTTGCATCGAAACAGGCGAGGTGTTCAATGACTACAATTACGATAATTCCTTTACCCGCCTTTACAATTATCCGTGGTTCAGCTTGTTTTATATTGAACTTTACAAATTGTTTGGGGACAAAAATATGCTTGAAATTGCGTATAAGATTATGTTGTTTTTTTACAATCAAGGCGGTGAGCATTTTTATGCTATTGAAGTGCCGATTGTAAAACTTGTTGAGTGTTTAAGAGAAAGCGGTATGACTGATATGGCGGATAATATGATTGCATGGTTTAAAAAACATGCCGATTATATCGCCGAAACAGCACTTGATTATCCCGCACACGAAGTAAATTATGAGCAGAGCATAGTCGCACCGGCGACGAACATTTTACTTCAAACATATATTGTTACAAATGAGAATAAGTATCTTGACGCTGCAAAAATTCAACTTGATGTACTAGAACTTTTTAACGGCTTACAGCCCGACTGTCATTTGTACGAAACCGCCATACGTCATTGGGACGGTTATTGGTTCGGCAAATGTCGACTGTACGGCGATACTTTCCCACATTATTGGAGTGCGCTTACAGGTAATGCGTATAGCGATTACGGCGATATTATAGGCTCAAACGAGTATAAAAAAAGAGCGGATTATTCTCACCGCTCCGTGCTTAGTCTACTGAACTCCGACGGCACCGCCACTTGTGCATACGTCTACCCTACCTCGATAAACGGTATATCCGCAAACTACGCCGACCCATATGCAAACGATCAAGATTGGGGATTGTATTTTATGATGTAACTCAAAATAAAACTTTGAGCCTGTCAATAAAATATCGACAGGCTCAAAAAATTACATTAACACAATCTTACATTCATATTTGGAACATACTGAAGATGCCGGTAATTTAATATTTTTTTGAATGCAAATACATGTTGCATTACTGTCAAGTTCCCACAAATTCATTCTTGGATTTCTGGGATTGATATATGCGTTTGTAGGATCATACCAATACTTACAAAAAGCACATTTTTTACACGTTTTAACGTTTATTGTTTTCATCATAATTCTTCACCTTCTAAATTTACCATTCAACAAAGTCTTCCAACGTTTTTGTATATTTTACTATATTTGAAATAATATCGATCGCCTGCTCTGATACTTCTTCAGGAATTTCTAACAGTCTTCTGACTTGTTCAACAAATACATTTTCCTCATCTGTGAATTCTTCATCAACGAAAGCAAGAGATATAAGTTCTATAAAAATAATCTTTTTCTCATTGTTTGTTGCTGAAGTTCTTATTGTTTGACATACTTCTTCAAAGCTTAATTCTTCCGTATAATCATTATTATCTATTCCCATTTCTGCACACTGTGTATCTATTAACTTTTTTTCGATATCACTGAAAAAACCGTCAGATTTGGCTAAATATAATGACAAATCCAAGTAATATTTCTTGCTTTTATCTGATAATTTCATAAGTAACATTTTATATAATACCTCCGAAAAATTGTTTTGGTTTAATAATTGTCTTCATCATTACTATTTCCTGATGCCGATTCCAATAATGAAAAAATTCCGTTAATAATTAATGTAGCGTTCTCGTGGCGACGTTGTCTTTTGGCTTCCTCCTGCCTTTTTTGTTCTAATTCCAACTGTTGCTCATATGCCTCCTGTCTGTTTCGTCTTTCCATTTCCACTCTTTCTTCCTCTGCACTGCCATCTATTGCGGCTCCAATCAAAGCTGCAGCCAATTCACCAAAAAGTCCCATAATACTCACACCTTTCTTAATTTTGCAATGATTAAATTTAATTATTTTGATAATTATATCATATTTTGTCGATAAAGTATCGGACTGTCAGTGTTATATTAAAAAATATGACTGTACTGTTAATGTAGTACAGCCATATTTTATCATACTTTTACTTTTCTGAAATACAATTTTCTAAAATAGTACACGCTCATTGCAAATGACAGAAATTCGTCTATCGGCATTGACCGCCACACGCCGTCCAAGCCTTGCCACGAACAGTCCGTCAACAGTCGTGTAAATACTCATAAATACCATTGACAAAATCGTCGGCAATGAAAATCCGATTAACATTTTTAAATGTATCGGACGATTTAAAACATCTTGATTATTTTTACTCATTTTTATCCTTTCAATATAACACCTTTAAAACAGGTAACATACTTTTTTGTAAGCGACATAAGCGTTTCATGTTCATCTTCGCTTAACTTCTCCATTGCTTTGTTTTCGTTTTCTTTGACTTTTTCTAATATTTCTTCAGTGTCTTTTCGGTTAGGTGAATTGTCTTGTTCCGCCTGTCCTGCGGCATTTCCTCTAACATAATCCAACCGTTTTTGTAAAAAGACGTTACCACCGCATTAACGGTCTGCTTAGGTATAAAACAATATTCACATAACTTCTTTTGCATGCAGTTTTCAATTTCATAAATTTCATACAGAATAATCAACCCCGTATATGACAGTCCTACAGACTTCGCATATTCCTCATATACCGCACCGACATAGTCCGCCTCCGTTTAGTACAATTTCAGATAGTCTGATTTTGTACTATTGTGGCATAATATTTTTGACATTCTCAAGTGAAAGATAATAAAAAAATTCAGCTCCGTATTAACGGAGCTGAATTTTTTATTTTCAAATTTTACATTCTGCTGATGTCTATTATGACTATTATAACCGTAACTATCATCGCCAATAACTTTACCATTATCTGTTCTCCATGTTCCGTCCCTTACAGGGGTTATTCGTTTTTACACTACCTTTGATGATTTACATTTTCCGCCGCTGCTTTTATTGCATTTAAACTCTGCTCAAGATTTTGTTCTATCGTTCCGATATTTTTCATTTGAATTATGTTCAAATATTACATATTTCAGAAATCACCAACAAGCTTAACAAAAGCAAGTCGATAAAGCTTGTCTTTGTTGCTTTTTTTGTTAGAAACACGCAACAAAAAAGTGAACAGTTATATCCCAAAAACAAAGGCTAATCTTGTCAAAATAAGCATTGACAAATATTTAACACAGGCGTATAATTTAATCTTGGAGAGTAGTATGACAATTTTTAGACATTTAATTTTACGGCTTGGGAATAAAATTGCCATGTAAAAAAAACGGAGGGAGAATTTTTATGAATTCAAATGATTGTTTGGAAAAACAACCATTATGCGACGAAATGCTTACAAAAATGAACGCATGGTGGAGAGCTGCGAACTATCTTGCGGCAGGTCAACTTTACTTACTTGACAATCCTCTTTTGAGAGAGCCTCTTAAAAGAGAACACGTAAAGCACAAAATAGTAGGTCACTGGGGTACAGTGCCGGGTCAAAACTTTGTTTACACTCACTTAAACAGAGTTATTAAGCGTTACGACCTTGATATGATTTACATTTCAGGTCCGGGACACGGCGGTAACTTTATGGTGGCAAATACATATATGGAAGGCTCTTATTCGGAAGTATATCCGAACGTAAGCCAAGATACAGAGGGTATGAAAAAACTGTTTAAGCAGTTCTCATTCCCGGGCGGTATTTCAAGCCACGTTGCACCCGAAACACCGGGTTCAATCAACGAAGGCGGTGAGCTTGGTTACTCACTTGCACACGCATTCGGTTCGGTATTCGATAATCCCGATCTTATCACTGCTTGTGTTGTCGGTGACGGCGAGGCTGAAACAGGCCCTCTTGCAACAGCATGGCAATCAAACAAATTCCTAAACCCAATAAATGACGGTGCGGTATTACCTATACTTCACTTAAACGGATACAAAATTTCAAACCCAACAATTTTCTCGCGTATATCACACGAAGAAATCGAATCATTCTTCAAGGGATGTGGTTGGGAACCGTACTTTGTTGAGGGCGATGACCCTATGACAATGCACAAACTAATGGCAGAAACTATGGATACAGTAATCGAAAAGATTAAGGCAATCCAAAAGAATGCACGCGAAAACAATGACGCGTCACGTCCAAAGTGGCCTATGATTGTTCTTCGTACACCAAAGGGCTGGACAGGTCCAAAGGTTGTTGACGGAAATCAAATCGAAGGTACATTCAGAGCACACCAAGTACCTATGGATATGTCAAAGCCGGAACATCTTGACCAACTAAAAGAATGGATGTTAAGCTACAAACCCGAAGAATTATTCGACGAAAACGGCAGACTTGTTCCTGAAATCGCCGCACTTGCTCCTGAGGGCAATCACAGAATGGGTGCTAACCCACACGCAAACGGCGGTTTGCTTTTAAGAGATTTACGTATGCCTGATTTCAGAGATTACGCATTTGACGTACCGTTCCCCGGTTCTGTCGAGGGACAGGATATGATTGAACTTGGCGGATTTGTTCGTGACATATTCAAGTTAAACAAGGAAAGCAAAAACTTCCGTATATTCGGTCCTGACGAAACTATGTCAAACAGACTTGGTAAAGTATTTGAAGAAACAAACCGTGACTGGAACGGTGAAAAATACGATAATGACGAATTCCTTGCAACAGACGGCAGAGTTATGGACTCAATGCTTTCGGAACATATGTGTGAAGGTTGGCTTGAGGGCTATATTTTGACAGGTCGTCATGGTTTCTTTGCAAGTTACGAGGCATTTATCAGAATAATCGATTCAATGGCTGCACAGCATGCTAAATGGTTAAAGGTTACATCGGAACTTCCATGGCGTCAAAAGATTGCATCGCTAAATCTTATCTTGTCATCAAACGTATGGCAGCAAGACCATAACGGTTTTACACACCAGGACCCGGGATTCCTTGACCATATTTCAAATAAGAAAGCAGACGTTGCAAGAATTTATCTTCCGCCGGATGCCAACTGCTTGCTATCATGCTTTGACCACTGTATCAGAAGTAAGAACTATGTAAACGTTCTTGTAACATCAAAGCACCCACGTCCGCAATGGCTTACAATGGAACAGGCTGTTAAGCACTGTACACAAGGTATCGGTATTTGGGATTGGGCATCAAACGATAAGGGTTGTGAACCTGATGTTGTACTTGCTTGCTGCGGTGATACACCTACACTTGAAATTCTTGCGGCAGCTACAATTCTTCATAAGAATATGCCTGATTTAAAGATTCGTGTCGTAAACGTAGTTGACCTTATGAAACTTCAGCCACAGTCTGAACACCCTCATGGTCTTAGCGACGTTGAATACGATTCAATCTTTACAAAAGATAAGCCGATTATATTCGCGTTCCACGGTTACAGAAAACTTGTACACGAACTTACATATAACAGACATAACAGAAATCTTCACGTTTTCGGTTATATGGAAGAGGGTACAATCACTACTCCGTTCGATATGCGTGTTCAAAACGAAATCGACCGTTTCCACCTTGTTAAGGCAACTGTTGAAAGCTTGCCTCAGCTTGGCAATAAGGGTGCATACCTAAATCAACTTATGTGCGATAAACTTGTTGAACATAAGCAATACATTGCCGAATACGGTCAGGACTTGCCTGAAGTTCGTAATTGGAAATGGGAATCAATTAACGACTAATATTATCAAAAAGCGATTACTTTGGTAGTCGCTTTTTTAATGCAAAATTGCATAAAAGTTCAAAAAAAAACGGCGATAAATGCAGTTATAAATGTTGACTTTTTTCGTATATTATTATACAATAAAGCAGTAAAAGAAATTTTAAATTCCATAAAAAGGATTGATTTTACAAAAGCACTTGACCTAAATTGGTATATTTTGTTATTGTTTAGTTTGATATTATAACGAGGGGGTAAATTAATGGATTCAAATATAAAATTGACAACTAAACAGGCTGAAGAAAAAATGAAAATTTACAGAGAAGTTTTTGATGTTGTACGAATTATAAAATCCACAGATATTCGCAGAATGCAATGCGGTCAAGAACCGGAACTTGATGAAAATATGTGCAGATGTTATGATTTTTGGAACAAGGACAAGCAATGCGAAAATTGCGTGTCTGAAAGAGCTTTGCTTCAAAAAAAGCAATGCACAAAGCTTGAATGTTTAGAAAATGATGTGTATCAAATAATTGCAAAGTATTTGGAGATTGACGGAATACCTTGCGTTATGGAAATGGTGCAACGTCTTGACAATGAAAATCTTATAGATAACGATGGCAGAAGAATTCTAATGGATAACCTGACCGGTTACAAAGACGAGCTTTACCGTGACCCTCTGACAGGTGTTTACAACAGACGTTATTACGAAGATAATATTAAAGATTTGAATGAAAACGCCGGTGTGGCAATGATTGATTTAGACGATTTCAAACTTTATAATGATTCCTACGGTCACAATGCAGGAGATATGGCGCTTGAAACAATCGTCAGGGCAATCAAAAAATGTATAAGAAGTTCAGATAAGATTATTCGTTTTGGCGGAGATGAATTTTTACTTGTACTCCCAGGTATACACAACAATATCTTTAATAAAAAACTTCAACAGATACGAACAAGAATCAAAGAGGCTAAGGTTGACGGATATTCAAAAATACGTTTGTCTGTCAGCATAGGCGGAGTTATGACTCACAACGAAACGATTGAATCGGCTATGCATCGTGCCGACAAATTGATGTTGCAGGCGAAAAACCAACAAAAAGGTATGGTTGTAACCGAAGAAAATGAGTTTGACGTCATTGACAATGAATCAGAAGCAAAAGACCGACAACGTGTGCTTGTGGTTGACGATTCATATATGAACAGAATGATTTTGACTGAAATGCTGAAATCTGATTATGAGATCATCAATGCGGCAAGCGGTGAAGAATGTCTTGAGATAATCGAAAAGTACGGCACCAGTATAGATATTATTTTGCTTGATATTGTTATGCCCGGTATGGACGGCTTTGAAGTGCTTAATTATATGAATAACAATAATTGGATTGAAGATATTCCTGTAATTATGATTTCAAGTGAAGATTCTAATCAATATATAACACGAGCATATGAAATGGGCGTGTCGGATTATATAAGCAGGCCGTTTGACGCAAAGATTGTTTATCAGCGTGTGTTAAACACTATAAAATTGTATGCTAAACAAAGACGGCTTATAAATTTGATAACCGAGCAGGTTTATGAAAAAGAGAAAAACAACAAAATGATGATAGACATACTGAGCCAAATCGTTGAATTCAGAAACAACGAGAGCGGTATGCACGTCAGAAATATAAGCACACTGACAGGAATGCTTTTGGAAAAGATTGTTCAAAAAACTGATAAGTATTATCTTTCATGGTCGGAACGTTTTTATATAACAAACGGTTCGGCACTTCATGATATAGGAAAAATCGGTATTCCGAAAGAAATATTAAATAAACCCGGCAAACTTACAAAAGAAGAATATGAGATTATAAAAGAACATACCGTTATAGGTGAGAAAATGCTGAAAAATCTTGAATTGTATCAAGACGAACCGTTGATAAAAACAGCTTGTGAAATAGTCCGTTGGCATCACGAACGATATGACGGTAACGGTTATCCCGACGGCTTGAAGGGTGATGAAATTCCTATATCGGCTCAAATTGTTTCAATAGCAGATGTATATGACGAACTTGTGAGTGAGCGTGTATATAAGGAAGCATTTTCACACGAAAAGGCTATGGAAATGATTTTAAACGGCGAATGCGGTGCATTTAATCCATTGCTTTTGGAATGTTTAGTTGAAATTCAAGACAGAATAAAAAACGAACTTGACGGCAGTGGTTCTGTGAAAAAGGAAACGTATAAGAAAACCATTCAGGGAATAGAACGGGATATGAACATAAATACATTATAAAACAAAGGAGAAAAACAGATGACATTAAAAGAATTTTATGAGCAAATTGATTCAGATTATAAAGACGTTATCAAAAGACTTTGTGATGAAGATATGATTAAAAAGTTTGTTTTTAAGTTTCCTGAAGATCCATCTTTTAATGACTTGACAGACGGCTTAAATGAAAATGACGCCGAAAAGGCTTTTTGTGCAGTGCATACGCTAAAAGGTGTTTGCTCAAATTTGGGCTTTGAAAGACTGTATGAGGCAAGCTATGAACTTACAGAAAAACTCAGAAACAGAGTCATTGATAATTGTGACGAATTGTATAATGCAGTTGAAAGACTGTATACGTATTTGATTGCAAAAATCAAAGAAATTGATTAATTTAAAATACCGACTTCAAACAGAAGTCGGTATTTTTTGTCATATGGAATCTATATTAAAAGCCCAGCACAGGCTGGAGCTGTCTGCCCTCAAAGGCGGCGATTGCCGCGTCGGGTAATTTTTCAAAGTCGGCTACAAGTGAGTTAGGCTTTTTTATGTAGTCATCTTGTGAGAAAGGCAGAAAATATAGATTTTTGCAGTTTAGAAGTGTTCCTATATTTTTGGCGGCAGTACCGAGTCCGTCGTTGGTGGATACGGCTAAAAGTACAGGCTTTTGGTTTCTTAAATGCGCTTTTACTGCCATGGTAACAGATGTGTCGGCAATTCCGTTTGCAATTTTTGCAAGAGTGTTGCCCGTGCATGGCAGTACGACAAGTAGGTCGAGTAAGTTTTTCGGTCCAATCGGCTCTGCGTCTTTAACACAGCATATAATGTTGTTGCCGGTTAGATTTGTTATGTTGGTACGAAAATCTTCTGCTTTGCCAAATCGCGTGTCGGTGTTGTAAGACATCTCACTCATAATAGGTATAACATTCGCACCGGTTTGCGTGAGCTTTTCAAGTACCCCCATTGCTTTTTTGAAAGTGCAGAATGAACCGCACATTGCAAAACCAATGGTTTTATTTTCCCAATCCATTTATTACACCCCCAATTCTTTGATAATATTCATAATCGTGTCTTTGATAATTGCTCCGGACGAAACGGGAGCAATTTTACCCGGTAACGACAATGCCCAAATTACTTTTAAACCGTATGTTTTTGCGGCGTCAAAATCAATTCCCCCCGGTTTGGAGGCAAGGTCGATAATAAGAGCGTCTTTTTTGACTTTTGTTAAAATTTCATCGTCCAAAATCAGCGAAGGTATAGTGTTGAAAATTATATCAAATTCGTGTATGTGGTCTTTTAAGTTGTCAAGCGGCAACGGCTCATATCCATGTCCCTCAATCATGGCAAGATCGGCATATTTTCGTGCCTCCACATATGTTTGAGCACCCAGGGCATATAAATCCTTTGATAATATTTTTCCGATTTTACCATAACCTAAAACAAGGCTTTTACTTCCGTGAATTGTAAATGGTGTTTCCGTAATCGCTATCTCAATCGCTCCCTCTGCCGTAGGAACGGCATTAGGGATATGGCTATTGATATGTTTAAATGCTCAGAAAGTCATACACAAAATAAAATGATATATTGTAATCTAATATAACAATAAATAAAGACAAGCTTTATTGAACCGCCCCCAAAAGTCAGACCCAAAATCTAACTAATTGGAGGCGGTTCATCAGCTTGCCTGTTTTCTCCTACTTGCAGTCACGCTCTTTCTTTATCCCGTTCGCATAAATCTTTTTGTGCTTTAAATTCGCCTGCATTTTATCTAATGCTTCACCGTTTTTTCAGTTTCAAACAAATGCATCGAAACAGCTTATCGGTGCGGTTTGTTTGGGTGTATATTCATTTTCAACTGTACGATATTTTCGTACAGTTCATTATTTATCAGTCGCAATTACTTCGTTCATGCTACCTGTACGATAACCTTGTAAATCCATAGTCACATAAGAAAAGCCAAGAGCTTTTACACTCGCATATAATTCTTCTCTCATTTCAAGCATTTTTTCAAAGTCCTCCGGCAGCAATTCTATTCGGGCAATATCGCCATGAATACGAACTCTAAACTGTTTAAATCCTGAATTGCGCAATATTTGTTCCGCTTTTCCGACTCTTTCAAGTTTTTCAGCGGTGATTTTTTCACCGTACACAAAACGTGAAGCAAGGCAAGCGAAAGACGGTTTATTCCAAGTAGGAAGTCCGAGTTCTTCGGATACATCTCGAATTTCCTGTTTTGTAAATCCTGCCGTTTGCAGAGGGCTTAATACTCCCAATTCATGAATTGCTTTCATACCGGGACGATAGTCGCCGTTATCATCAAGGTTTGAGCCTTCCGCAACCGCATTTACACCGTTTTCTACGGCGACTTTCTTTATAAGGCTGAATATTTCCTTTTTGCAGATATAACAACGATTTGTCGGATTATCCGCAAAACCGTCTATATCAAGTGGGTTGACATCACAAATAATATGACGAATATTTTCACTTTTGCAAAATTCCTCCGATTCGCAAAATTCATTACTCGGAATTATACATGAGCGTACCGTAACGGCAAGAGCATTATTTCCGAGTGCTTCCTTTGCCGCCTTTAGCAAAAACGTAGAATCCACGCCGCCGGAAAATGCCACTGCGACACTGCCCAACGATTTCAAATTCTCTATCATTTTCTCATACTTACTGTTCATTTTTCTCTAATTCCTCTCCTATCAATCTGCGTGTTTCGCTTATGGAAATACCAAGTTCGTCCGAAATTTTTGCAACGTCGTCATATTCGGTGTTTACACGTTTTACGCCATACCCCTCCGACTGTTTAACACGAACATCTCCATACTTTGTTTTTACTGTGTTTTCTGTTCTTTCAAGTATGTAACGTTCACAAATATTTTGTCTAATACCTATTGTAGAAGTGTATCTGAATATTGCATTTACTATTGTTTCCTTGTCCGAAATTTTGCAGATACATGAAAGCAAAGTTCCCGGGCGGTTCTTTTTCATACCGATTGGCACGGTAAACACGTCAACCGCTCCCAATTTCAGAAGTTGCTCTGTTGCATAGCCGATTCCCTCCGCAGTCATATCGTCAATATTACATTTCAACTCTAAAACCTGTTGTGCTTCACTTTCCGTTTCACCGAGCATAACACGAATACAATTTGCCGTATCAAAGTCCTTTTTACCCATTCCGTACCCTATTTTTGAAACACGCATAACAGGCATATTGCCAAACTCGTCTGCAAAATGTGCCAAAAGTGCCGCACCTGTCGGCGTACACAATTCACCATGAACACTTCCGCCGTAAATCGGAATATCCTTTAATATATATGCCGTTGCCGGTGCAGGAACAGGCAATATTCCATGCGCACACTGCACTTGACCGCAACCGACATGGATTGGTGAAGCGATAATTTTATCAATACCCAACTCATTTATCAGCATACAGACGCCTGTAATATCCGCTACTGCATCCATTTGTCCAACCTCGTAAAAATGTATTTGATTGATTTCACAACCATGTGCGTGGCTTTCAGCCTCCGCAATCAAATGATATACCGCCAATATATCTGTGCGTACATTTTCGGGAACATCAAAATGTTCTATGATATGTTCGATTTCGTGCATACCCGTATGGTGATGGTGGTGGTGATGCTCATGATGATGGTCGTGATGCTCGTGTTCGTGGTGCTCATGGTGGTCGTGATGTTCATGATGGTCGTGGTGTTCGTGCATATGCTCGTCCTCATGTTCACCGTTTACGCTTACATCTACATGTGTTCCCGTTATGCCACACTTCACGCTTGACGTCTTACTTACGGTCACATTCGGAATACCAAGTGCATTTAACCTATTCAAAAAATCCTCTGCATTTGGGTGCAGCTCCAACAATGCAGACATCAACATATCACCTGCCGCACCCATATTACATTCAATATATAAAGTTTTCATTCATTAAGTCCTCCCATATGATTTATCATACTTGCTTGAAATGCCGCTCCGAAACCATTATCGATATTTACAACGCTTACGCCGCTTGCACATGAATTAAGCATTGACAAAAGTGCCGCTATACCTCCGAAAGACGCACCGTAACCCACGCTTGTCGGAACAGCTATAACAGGACAATCCGCAAGTCCGCCGATAACGCTTGCAAGTGCGCCCTCCATTCCTGCGATTGCAATAACAACACGAGCGGTCATTATTTCTTCCGTATGCGTAAGCAATCTGTGGATACCGGCAACGCCGACATCATACAGACGTACAGTATTGTTGCCAAGCATTTCAGCTGTAATTGCCGCTTCCTCCGCAACAGGTATATCACTTGTTCCGCCCGTTGCTATAACAATTTTCCCGACACGTTCTTTCGGCATAGAGCCGATAATACCGATATTTGCCGTATCGTGATAATCAAGCGGAATTTCTTTGTTGATTTTCTCTGCCTTTGTTTTGTCAAGTCTTGTAATTAAAATATCTTTTTGTCCATGCTTGGCAAATGATTTTGAAATTCCTATTATTTGTTCGGCGGTTTTTCCTGCGCCGTAAATCACTTCCGATACACCCTGACGCATTTTTCTGTGAAAATCAGGTTTTGCATATCCCAAATCCTCAAACGGCTCATTTTTTATATGAAGCAATGCGTCGTCAACCGAAATATCTCCGTTTGCAACATTTTGCAATAATTTTCTGATTTCGTTCTGTTCCATAAATTCACCTTCAACGCACAAAATGCGGCTTGCCGCATTTTGCGGCGAAGTCGCTTAATTTTGCTGATTATTCACTTTTATTATATCATTATTTATTTAATTCATCAACCCAAGAATTAACCTCAAATCGACTAATGTTTAACTACTCTCCTTTTATATCTGTCGAAGTGGCAAGTTCTGTTTGTGTTTCGTAATCCGCAATTCTTTCTTTTAATCTTTCAATCGTTGCCGACAGTGCTTGTGAGCCGAGCACCATTCTAAGCGGTGCTTTTTCCATATCAACGCTTTCAATTATGCGTTGTGCCATTTTTGCCGGATCTCCGGGTGCAAGTCCCTTTGACGCGTCAAGCATATTCAAAAAGCCATGACAGCTTTCATACTCGTCCATAAGATTTGCAACCTTTGCACTGCCGTAACGGAATTCTGTTCTCGCACCTCCCGGCTCTACAATGGTTACACCAATATTAAACTGTGCCACTTCCTGTGCAACAGCTTCACAGAATCCCTCAATGCCGAATTTTGTGGCATGGTACATTGAATTTGCTGGATATGCAACCTGACCGCCGTATGATGACAATTGAATAATTCTTCCGCCGCCTTGTTTTCTTAAATAAGGAAGTGAAGTTTTTATAAGCTGAATTGAGCCTGTCAAATTAGTTGCAATGATGTGATTGATTTCATCATCCGACAATTCCTCTGCACATCCAAACAAGCCGTAGCCTGCATTACTTACAACAACATCAATTTTACCGTGCTTTTCAAATGATTCTTTTACCGTCTGTTGCACTGCCGCTACATCTGTCACGTCAAGAATACGGCAATCAAAATTTACAGGATATTTTTGTATTAAATCCTCAACCTTTGTAGTATTCCTAACTGTTCCGATTACGACATCACCTTTTTCAAGCAACTGTTTTGTCATTTCATATCCGAAACCGCTTGACACTCCTGTAATGGGGGTGCGGACATATTCTTGGACTCCTAAAGGAGTAAAATAAATGTATACAAAAGAACAGAAAGAGCGAGCGTTGAAGGAATTTGAACGATTGGGATCAGTACAAGCAGTAGTAACACTTCTTGGTTATCCATCAAGGCATACCTTGTATGAGTGGTACAGAAAGAAAATAGCAGACATTACCGATTATCATGGTTCACTTGATAAAGAATATATAATCAAACAAAAATATATTAATAAACCAAATCATCCTCGTATTCCTGATACAAGTTTAAAATTAGAGACAATTAAGCGTTGCTTTTCTCTTGGCGAAGGTGTAGAATATGTATCAAGAGATATTGGTTACAGCCGTGTCAGTATATATTCATGGTATCGAAAATATAAGAAATTTGGAGTGGCAGGTCTTATGTCATCTAAGAAACAAATAAAAAGATAAAATATAGATTTTAATGTAGAACCTTCCGAGCAACAGGATATCTCAGAACTGCAGGATCAAATCAAACAATTACAAATGGAAGTAGATATACTAAAAGAAGCTTTAGGTTTATTAAAAAAAGATCAAGGCATCAATATGATGAAACTGAAAAATCATGAAAAAGTAGTGGTTATTGATGCCGTTGAAGATAAATATCCACTGCATCAGCGTTTAAAATGTCTATGTATGGCAAAAAGTAGTTACTATTATCAGAAGTCTGTGATGAAACGCCCTGACAAATATGCAAAAATCCGTATATAAATAAAAATGATTTTTCAAAAAAACAGAAATTGCTATGGATATAGGCGTATTTACGAAGAACTCAAGAAAATAGGTATTACTGTTTCAGAGAAAATTGTACGACGTATTATGAAAGAAGAAAATTTAACAGTACCAACAAAACATATAAAAAAATATAGCTCATATAAAGGCGAAATCACACCGGAGGTAGACAATATAATTAATAGAGATTTTCACGCAGAACGTCCTAATACAAAATGGTTAACCGATATAACCGAATTTGCCATTCCTGCCGGGAAGGTATATTTGTCTCCGATTATTGATTGTTTTGATGGTATGGTTGTAAAATGGAATATCAGAACAACTCCAGATTCTATCTTGGTCAACAAAATGCTCGAAGATGCTATTAGCACATTGTCACCATATGAACATCCTCTTGTACATACGGATAGAGGGTGCCATTATCGATGGTCCGGATGGATAGAACAGATGCGAGTTGCCGGGCTAACACGGTCTATGTCAAAAAAAGGCTGTTCACCTGATAATGCAGCTTGCGAAGGATTTTTTGGTAGATTAAAAAATGAAATGTTTTATGGACGCTCATGGATAGGTGTCACAATGGATGATTTCGTAAATGAGCTTAACAGCTATATTAATTGGTATAACACAAAACGAATAAAAAAATCTCTCGGTTATATGAGCCCGGTAGAGTACAGACATAGCCTTGGATTATCAGCATAAAATAGTCCAAGAATATGTCCGCACCCCCCTCTCGAATATGTAAACGGTACTCTTTCGGTATACGGTTCAAGTTATAACAAAGCATCAAAAACGGTAAAAATATATTCTAACCATGATACAGATGTAGACTGTTATGTAGTATCATACGCAGAAAACGGAACTCTTGACGGTATCAAAAAAGAGCATTGTTCTCTTAAAGCTGACGAAATTTCAACCATTGATATTTCATCATTAAACATAGCAGAAAACGATAGTATAAAAATATTCCTTTGGGATAACAACCTAACACCGGTTGAAATAACAAATTAATACAATAGCATTATTGCAATATAAAAGAACCGACCTTCATAGTTGAAAGGTCGGTTCTTTTGTATTTAACTGTCTATCTGCACTTTCTTTAATACAAAATACACTACATTTATCTACATTTATCTACATTTATCTATATTTTATGTACAAATATTAATATTTGCTTCTATACTATATATTATTTATCTATTCGCACTTAAGGCAGCACCTATAATTCCTGCATCATTATTCAAAGATGCAATTTCAATTTTTGTCTTTGGTCTATATTTATTGAATTCATTTATTTCAACAAATTTTCTGATTGGATTCAAAAGATATTCCCCTTCTTTGCTTATTCCGCCACCAATAACCAAAATCTCAGGTTCAAAAATATTTATGACACTTGTTATACCGTCAGCAACATATTCTGTATATTTCTCAACCACTTCCAACCCTGCCTTATCACCTGCTTTTGCCGCCTCAAAAGCCACTCTGCCATTTACTTCACCGAATTTCCCCGAAATTTTATGCATTAAGCTGTCCGGATTGTCAGTCATTTTTAATTTAGTCTGATTTATGAGAGCAGTTACAGAACCATATGTTTCCCAGCAGCCGTGTTTCCCACAAGTACACCTTTCACCACCGTTTATAAGTGTCATATGTCCCGGTTCTATTCCTACACCGTTAAATCCTCTATAAATTTTACTGTTAATAACTGCACCACCGCCTATACCTGTACCAAGTGTTATTAGAATATAGCTTGAAGCATTATGTCCATTTGCCGTATATTCGCCCAAGGCAGCTGCATTTGCGTCATTTTCAAGATTCACTGAAATATTAAGTTGTTTCTCCATAAATTTACGCATTGGCACATTCTTCATCGGGATATTATTTGAATACGATATTATACCATTTTTATTGTCCACCGTTCCCGGACACCCAATGCCAACTGCTTCAATCTTATTAATGTCCATCTGCGACTTATCTAAAAGTGTTTTACACAATTTAGTCATATCAAGCATTATCGCTTCTATCGGACGTGTATTCAAAGTAGGAACACTATCCTTTGCAATAATTTTTCCTGTTTTATCAACAATTCCTGCAGCGATGTTAGTTCCACCTAAATCTATTCCTATATAATACTTCATCTATAAATCACTCCATTCCTTAAGTTTGTTTAAAATTTTATAAAAATGATAATATAATTTCACAAGGTCCGCTAACAGTATATTCATTATTTTGAGCGGGGATAAATATACTATCTCCCTTATTCAGTTTAAGAATCTCTCCACCCATATACAATTCCCCGCTTCCGTCTGTAATTATAAGTGAATGAAAGCTTGTTTTATCAATTCTAAGCTGCACTCTATTTTGTACTTTCAGTCGACGAACGGTGAAATAATCACATTGAGTCAAAATAATATCATCACCATCAAGCACAGAATTTGAATAAGTAGATTTTTTCAAATTTGAAGATTCAAGAGCTTCTCTAATATGTAATTCTCTTTTATTCCCGTCCTTATCGCGTCTATCATAATCATATACACGATAAGTCGTATTGGAATTCTGTTGTATTTCACATATAAGAATTCCCGCTCCTATCGCATGTACAGTTCCCGCAGGTATGAAAAATACATCTCCTTTGTGAACAGGCACCTTATTAAGTACATCTGTTATTGTATTGCTTCTGATTGCATCTTGATATTCCTGCTTTGTAATATCTTTTTTAAATCCGTAATACAGATATGCACCAACATTGCAATCGAGTATGTACCACATTTCTGTCTTAGCATTTGCACCGTCATGGCAAGTGGCATACTCGTCATCGGGATGAACCTGCACAGACAAATTCTTTTTTGCATCTATAAACTTTATAAGTATTGGAAAATCGTCAAGGGCAAGACCTTTTGTACCTACAATTTCCTTTCCAACTATATCTATGTACTCTTTCAAGCCATATCCTTGATATTTACCATTGGCTATTATACTTTGACCGTCCTTATTAGCCGATAGTTCCCAACTTTCTGCCAGTATATTCAGTTCTGATTTTTTATTAAACACAGTTTTTAATTTTGTTCCACCCCAGAGATAATCCTTAAAAACAGGAATAAGGCGAACAGGATAAAGTTCTGACACTATTTTCACTCCTTTGATATTTATAATAGCCATGTGCAAAACACTGAAAAACATAGAGTTTATACACTTTTACGGATATGGCTAATCCGTTTTGTCACTATAAATTATATTGGGTATATAGAAAAACCACTCTGATTTGGTATAATATTTGCACGTTTTTAATTTATTTTATAATAAATAACAAACAGAACATACAAACGACACAAAATTCCATTTAGTTTGACATGGGTAACGTTTTTTAAGATAAGAATTTACAGTCGGTTATATGTTCTGTTTATAAATTAATATTTAGATGTTTTGTTATATTATTTATCCATCTTCGGCGAATTACAACGTGGCATCATTCCATTTAAGTCATTCCACATAAATACTTTTGCATAAGAATAGTCCTCCGGTTCTTCCACTGTCTTTGATATATCATCACCTTTTTCAATAGCTCCTATTTCGGCTATTGACGTCTTAATCAAGACAGAATTATTGTTTAATGTTTTATAAAATGCAACTATTACAACGCTTGAGCTATCATCTGTGTCTGTACGCTTTCTTACGCTTACATTTCCTTTTTCATAGTTGTTTATCTTATATACAGCCATATCTTTTTCCGACCATTTTGCATATAAAACCATATCACCAACGGAACCCTTGGCAATAGCTGCAACTGCATTTTCAAATGCAGCATCTGTATACCATCCCTCGAAGTTATAGCCATCCTTTGTCGGAACTGGCAATGTTATCGTATCTGTTTCAATAGTATACGATACAGGAGCATTTTCGGCATTTATTCCGCCATTGAGCTCATATGTAATCTCATATTCATTTATTGACCATTGTGCAATAAATGTAATAGCACCGTTTATATCATTTGGGACTGTATATGTGTCATTCTGTGTACCATATTTATAAACCGTGTCATCAGTGCCTGTCTTCCAGCCTTCAAATGTATATCCTAATTTTTTTGGTTCTTGATTAGGAATTTTAATTATCGATGTTTCCGCAATATTATATTGGGTGTTATCAGTAGGAATTGTTTCCTCATCCGCTCCTACCGCAGAGTATATAACTACAAAATTACCCACTTCTGTATACTGAGCATAAATTGTAAGCTCTGTATTATTTCCGAACAGTGCAAGCATATTTGAAGCGGTATTAAGATTATCCATCGTAATTACAGTTCCTTTTGTCGGTGCATCAAACCAGCCCTTGAAGTTATATCCTTGTTTTTCCGGATTGTCATTCGGTAAAACGGGTAAATTTTCAACACTGCCGTATATAGTCGTTGTTGTACCTGTACCCTCTTGCAAATCCAGATTAATTGTATACTGTATCGGACGTACATTCACTGTTATCGTAACATTTTTACCTGGCATTATGAATGTATAGCTGCCATTTTCTTCTGTAATAGTGTTTAAATTTTCTCCGTCAGCAGTACACAAAACATTTTCCAACGTATATCCCTTAGGAAGCGTAACCATAAATGAAACTTCATCATTTTCATATGCCTTTTCTGTCACATTTATCGTACCTTGTACTATATCTGACGGAATTGTTCCCGTTGATACAAAGCTTGCGGTAATACTTCCTGACGCTATTTCATCCCATTTTGCATATAATATTTTATTTCCCGTCGTGCCTTGTTCGATTATTTCTATCTTGTTTTGGTATTCAACATCAGTGTACCAACCGCCAAATGTATATCCCTTTCTTGTACCGGGAGCGGCAAGAGTTATTGCCTCAGTTTCAACCGTATAGTTTGACGGATTGGTGTTTGTTGCATCATTAAGTCCCTCGTAAGTTATCGTATAATTTAACAGAGTCCAGTGTGCATATAATGTGACTGTTGCTTCGTTTCTAAAGATGTCAGACAGATTGTCTTTTGTTATCCCATTAACCTGACTGCCATTGTTTTCTTCAGTGTACCAGCCGTCAAATTTGTATCCGGCTTTTGTTGGTATAGGAAGTTCAATACCATTATCAGGGATATTTTCTTCCTTAAAATCCTCAACCATTACTTCACTTCCGCCGCACGCATTAAGTGTGACAGAATACACCTGTGAATTCGGAGCTACTTTGTATGTACCATCGCCGTTATCAATAACTCTGTATGTTTCCGTGTCGGTAACATAGCTTGTCGGGTCAAATGAATATGTTCCGCCGGAAATAGTGATGACCGTTGTTGTGTTAGCGGGCTTTGTCGCACCAATAGTAGATTTAAACGTTCCGCCCGTGATATTTATTACCGGCACTGTTTCTGTAGTGGCTTCATCACCATCAAGAATACTGTAACCGTTATTCTCTGCGGTATTTTCAAAAGTGCCTCCGTTTATTGTAAGAGTTCCGGAAAAGCCCTTTACAGTGTTAATCGCACCTCTTTTACTAACAGAATTCTTAAAAGTTCCGCCGTTTATTGTAATTTCGCTTGAACCCGAGAAGGTAATACTGCTCATATTCCCGTTATAATTGAATATTCCACTATTTATCACCGCGGTACCATTGGCAACTGACAGAGCATAGCCCTTATATTCAGAATCATCATTTATAACGGTATTTTCAATATTTATAATACCGTTTGAAAGGTTTACCGCATAGCTATTTCCGTTAATTACAGAATCTTTTAAATGAAGTATTGAACCCGTACCGCTTAACATTATCGCTTGACTCATTGCCTCAACTTTTGCTCCGTCAATGGTAAGAACTGCATCTTTTACTGCAAATTTTATACCATAAGAAGTTGATGTATTAACATTCTTGATTGTGCCTTTTGTTGTACCTGTATCAACAACTGTAAGGTTATACATTGCTTCTATGACCGTTGAGCCGCCTCCACTCAATGTATGTCCATTAAGGTCAAGACGCATTGCACACTTTGTCTTTATACTTGATGTTCCCAAATCAATATCTGCACCCAACTTTACATAATCATCAGACGCTGTAAGAGTGTTAATTTCCTCAATACTCGATACAATTTTTGCTACCGGCTCCGGTGTCGGTTCCGGTGTTGGTTCCACCCCTTTTTTCGTCACAACATACTTGCCTTCGACAACCTTTGTGATACTATATATATCTGTATCTATACAATTTGGATACAGCACAGTCGGGTCTGCGGCAAACTGCCCACCTTTTATAGATATTTCAGTTGCTGATGAGTTTGTTGACTTTGTTTTTCCTATTGCCGATTTGAATGTTCCATCATTAATATTTATTACCGGTGACGCTATAATCTCACTTGTTTCTGCGTCTATAGACTGATAGCCCTCATTGCTATCGAGGATACTGTACCCTCCGGCATTTGTATTCTCAAAAACACCTCCATTAATCGTAACAGTACCTACAAATTGTTTATCTGTAACTATAGCACCTCTTCCACTGTTTGGATTTGTGAATGTGCCGCCATTAATTGTCAACTCACTTGAACGTGCTACAAGAAGAGTGTTTGTGGTTCCGTTATAGCCAAATGTTCCGTCATCTATAATGGCAATACCGCCCTGCAAATAAAGTGCGTAGCCTTTATAATCCGCTTTATTATTTATAAGAGCATTATCAATATTAATCTCACCGCCGTTCGTTCCTACGTTTATGGCATAGCTGCCCCCGTTAATTACTGCGTCCTTTATATTGCACTTTCGTCCTGCAACATTAATCAATATCGCTTGACCTCCCGCATCAATTTCTGCACCGTCAATATTTATTGTCGCTGCTTCTGTTGTACCTCTTATTCCATAAGAGGTTTGCGTTGTACCTGTATTTATAATGGCACCTTTGGTGCTTCCTGTGTCAACAATCGTTATTTCGTGTCTTGGGTCCACTACGAACGGTCCCGAAGATGTCAATGTATGACCGTTAAGGTCAAGATGTGTCACACTTTTTGTCGTAAAGCCTGTTGTGCCAAGGTCTATATCTGCTCCAAGAATTATATTTCCCTCAGGGCTTGTAATCGCTGCAAGCTGCTCTGCCGTTGTAACAGTTACAGGGTCCGGTAGCGGAGTAGGCGTCGGTTCAGGAGTAGGAGTTGGTAAGCCCCATTCTATATCACCTTTTATGCTTGTATGAGTTATATTATCAATCATGAATGAACCTTCCCCACTGTTTTCAGCAGAAGAAAATATAAAACCTCTTACGCGTGCACAATCAAGATTGCTTCCTCCATCAAGTATCTTAAACTCATCAAACGGAACTCGAAATTGTTTCCACTCCGTCGTCAAAGTGAATTCCTTAGTGTCTGTATAAGTAGTCATCGCACTTGCTGTGTCAATCACCCCAACATTTATCTTTTCATTCTTGCCGCTTGTAGATTTTCCATAAAACACAAAGTCTGTCATATATTCCATATCAGCTTTTAAAGTAGCACGGTTAGCAGTACGCTCATCGTCATTTACATTTCCTTTAAAGAAATCATTCGGTGAATAAACCACCTTTGCCTTTGACGGTGTGTTTCCGTTTCTTGAATATTTCACCTCAAGTGCTTTTGAATCAAATCCAAGCCCGCCTTCTTCTTTAGTCGCAACGATTGTATCTCCCTCACTTCCGGATTCTGTGGATATTGCTGCCTCATATTTTGTGGTGTTCTTATTATAAGTAGCAAAATCATAAACAAATGTCTTTTCCGGATACGGAATCAGACGTTCCGGCTTTGTGTTTGAGAAGCCAATATTATCAATGTAAAATTCGGCAGTTGTTCGCGTGTCTGCTGAAATCTGAACATATGTTATATCTTCAGGGTATTCAACATTACCTTCTAAACTGTATATATATTGATGCCAATCGGTATCGCCCTCTGCCATATTTACAGTAATATATGCCAGTCCGCTTAAACTTACTGTCAGCTTCTGTGCAATACCATTACCTTTGATATCGATAGTAAAATACTTGGCATCCATAGACGGAACAGTATTAAGGTCAAATTTTGCTCTGCAACCCTCAGTATCAGTTGCATCTCTTGTATATGTCACACATTTTGTTTTTGTTGTCTCACCATTTATGTTTAAGACATTCGCATCCGTAATTTGCATTGTTGTTCCCGTAAATTTGGAATTCCACGCCGTAGTCTGTTTTTTAAAGCCAGTCGTATCTATATCAATATAGCTTTCCTCTCCCATATCCTTATGAGGATATGTATTGGCAGTATAAACAGGTGTAGCGAGTTTTACAATTTTTACATTATCAATAGTTATAGATCCCGTATCTGCAGTAGCGGCTCCAAAATATATGCCGGAAAGAGCGGCGTCAAGCTTACCGTCAGTCTGCGGATTACCCTGTTTCACAAGTTCATTTATGCCTATTGTTACTGTTTGAACTTCAGTGTTTACATCTACAGCTTTAGTCCATACTTCCATATCAGAACCATAAAGACCTATATTTACACTTCCAGCAGTTGCTGCGGAAATATCCATTGTTATTGTCTGAATTCCATTTAAATCCCAATCAAACGGGAAATTCAGTGTTGCATACCAATTCGCCGCCGCAGGTGTTATCGCTACATTTCCGCTTTCATCAGAATATTTAATCGAAGCCTTACCCGATGGAGCAGTATAGCTTCTGAATACATCGTCTGTGCTGAAATCTGTTGAATATACACCGTCAAGCTTTTCCGGTGCAGTGTTGTATGAAAGTAAGCGATTCTTTATATGAGTACCGTTATATGCCGTAGTCTTATAATCCCATGAATAGAGCATTTTCGGCGATGAACTCATATGCAGATTCCATGCTGTCCAGTTTACAGGAATTCCGTCATACTGATTGTCAGTATCGTCCATCCAGTTCATAATCTGATTCATCCATATATCGCTTGTGCAGTCTCCGCCCGATATGTTCTTGTCGGATGAGTCCCATCCCCATTCACCTATAATCACCGGTGCAACACGTCTTACCGGACCTATTATCGTATCCCATGCGGTTTTTGCACCCTTAACCGGATATGCGTGAGAGTCATACATAACGCCATGGCCTTCCGCCGTATCTATTAGTCTATATCCATTTGGGCGTTCATTATAGCCATCAGCAAAACCGCTTATATCAAATGCCCAGTTCAGACCGCCGGCTATACAGATATTATTTGCACCTTGTTTGCGAATTTCGTTTAGAAGTTGTTGATGACCTATAGCAGTTACTTCTTCACCGCCAACTATAATTTGTCCGCCATTATACCACACGTCCCATTGTTCCACTGTAGTTGGTTTTTCAACTCCTACCGGTTTTATATCATGTGGTTCATTCAAAAGACCGAAAAGTACCGCACTGTTATTGCCGTACTTAACAGCAAGTTCTTTCCACATATCAAGATCGTCTTGTTGTGGCATAACATATCTGTGACAATCAAGAATTATATACTTACCTCTCGCCTGTGCAGCTTTAACCATATCATCAATATATTTCTGATATTGTTCCTTTGTTAAGTTTTTTTCGTCCCATACGCTGCCGTTTTTCCAATATTTAGGATTTATTGGCAAACGTATCAGATTAGCTCCCCAGCTATCATAGACCATTGTCATAGACTCAAATAGATGTTCTGCCATACCCCAGTCCATACTCGGAACATTTACACCACGAAGAACTACCATTTCATCTGTTCCCTGCTTAACTATTTTATTTCCCTTGACCTCAAGAGGCACAGAACGATTATAGTTAATTTCCGCATTTTGAGCGTCTGCTGCAGCTTCCTCATATGTCTGTGCATAAACAGGCATAATGCAAAGCGACACTGTCATTACAATAGCCGTTACAAGACTTAAGAATTTTTTCATGAATATCACCCTTTCGATTTAATTATATAAAAAGGACTGTTTTTTTGTAGGGAGAAAGAGAGAGAGAATATTGGAAGGTATCCATTGTCCAATAAATAAAACCTATTCTAAACAGTCCTTTACTATATTAACATTATAAAAGAAAAGTTCACCTCAAAAAACGAGGTAAACTTTTTCTCACTACCGATTAATTATGTTTTCGGCACATTATTCATATTTTAATGTATAAATTTGTTTTGGAGTAACTTCAACATCGCACCAGCCATTTGTATCCACTGAAAGCTCTGTCTCTGAAAGTTCCTCAAGCGTGACTTTTTTAACACTTGCCCACTTCCTATTTTCCGTACACGGAAGTTCAAACGAGTGTACCTGTCTTTCTATTGGCGATTGTTTATCTGATATCTCCGCTATGCCACCATTAAATCTAATTCTATTTTTAACTGTTTCACTTGACGGATTAAATAATCTCACCACACACCCTAAGCCGTCCTCACTGCGTTTTACGGCACTTATGTGTAGATTTTCATTTTCAAGTTCAATAAACGACTTTTCAAGAGGGTTCTTGCCATGTTCTGTTGGTGCTGTCTGTCCAATTAGTATTTCCATATTAAAATCTTCAGCAGCTTTCCATACTTGAGCATCTTCCCAATCACCCTTATGAGGCATAAAAGCATATCGGAAAGTATGTTCACCAAAAGACTGTGAACCGTTCTCTATTCTCGAATAGTTCTGCTCCTCGGGAGTTACATATATGCGAAGCTCAAAGCAGCGCAATAATGACAAATACACAGTATGGTTATAATCATCATCCGATTCATACGCTTTAAGTCCCGTATTCAAAATCGCCGCACCTTCATTTTCATTGCATATATCAACAAACGAGTTCATCGGCTGCTCTGTCATCGGAATTTCGTCATACTTCGAATAATCCGGTTTCGCAATCGGACGCTTTACCACATCAAACTGTCCCTGAGCGTATACAAACTCTGCATCCACGTCTGTGGGGAAAGCAGCCTGAAGATAGTGATTAGGAACATTGTTATTAATTTTCGTTTCAAATTCAACCCATCTTGCGCCTTTTCTGAGTGTTACAAGCGTTTCTATTCTGTAAGGCGCGAGGCGGGAACTTCTTTTCTTGCCGCCGTCAACTATATTTTCGGGAATTGCCCAATTAAGAACTATTCTGTACTTAGTTTCAAGCTCACCGCTGTATACAAGGCTTACAATCGCCCGTTCATTAACAGTTGTATATTCCTCATCAAGCTCCGGTGTCTTGTGTTCCCACGGGCTGCCATTTTCACCGGTGTCCTTAAAATATCCGATATTATCGTATTCCCTGCCGGTTTCCTTTTCAGTAACCTTAAGCGTACCGTTTGAATTTATCTTAACCTTCAGATATTCATTCTCCATAGTATTTATGCCGCAAAGCATATTAACCGGCGTTGTAGCCCGTGTATGATACTTAGGTACAACCTTGAGTGTTTTATAGCCCATCGACGGAATATCCTTAACAAATATTCTTATTGTATGTCTTGACACAGGAAGAACATCGACCGCGTCTGCCAAATCCTGAACAATTTGATACATAGGATTAATTGACGATATGTTCTGGTGCGGGCATACATTACCTTCAGCATCGACAATCTCAAAGCTGTCACACTCCCACTCAAGAGGAATTTCAAGCTCACACGGAACCGTCAGACTTCTTTTAAACGGAGCCGGATTAAACATTACAAGCGCCATATCATTCTTATCCCAGCCCGCAAAGTCAATGTCGCCAGACAAATCCATAAGAGCTCTTTCAAGCACGCAGGTTGCAATCTCTCTTGACTGCCTGAACCGATATTCTACGTCCTTATATACAACATCTCTGCCGCACGCGCCAATCGAATCATGCCCGTGGTTTTGAAGCATATAGTTATAGGCTTTATTAATAAACGCCTGCGGATATACAGCTCCGCATACAGACGCAAAAACCGCCATCGGCTCAGTATATGATGTGAGCAATCGTTCTGTTTCAAAGTTCTCCTGCTTAACCTTAATTCTTGCAGAAAGAACCCAGCCAAACAGCGCACTTACGCTGCCTTTTGTAAACGGATAGCGCATTTCGCCCTTTAAAACAGGTGAATTTTTATCAAAATCTCTGATCACGCTCTGCTCAAAGTCATAAACTGTACTGTGAAAAACATCAACACCTTCATAAACAGCATTAGCATCCTTGATAAGCCTTGATTCTCTCATATCCGGTATTGATGAATCATGACCGTTCGACCAGAAGCGGTTAGGCGTTGTCCACTCATCGTCCTGTTCAGAGAGTGCCTGCTCCGTCTTTTCAGCTATATATTCGTCATGATACTCATATTTTCTATGCGAATACTGATATTCATATTCACATCTTGCCGGATCCGCAAAACGGAATATTCCATCTCCAGCTCCCCATGAAACACGACGATTGTCACCGTCACGCTTGCCATAAAACACAGGGCGCTGCATTATATACCACATATTATATCTCGGTCTCTGCCCCAGTCTTGAAGCATAAATTGTTGTACCGTCGGCGCCCTCCCAGTAGAACTCCGATTTCGGTGCCATATATGTATTAAGCCCTCTGTAAAAGGACGCAAAATCTATTCCGAAGCCATGATATAGCTGTGGCATTTGTGATATTTGTCCCCAGCCAAAGGGCGAATAGCCTGTCTTTGAAACTTTGCCAAATTCATTTGCAATTTTATGTCCCAGGAGAAGATTTCTTATAAGAGACTCTCCACCCACGCAAAACTCATCCGGCAAACAAAACCACGGACCCACAGCAAGCTTTCCCTCACTGATATACTTTTTCAGAATTTCCTTCTTTTCAGGGTTTATTTCGAGATAATCCTGAATGGGAAGTGTCTGCGAGTCAAGATGAAAATGTTTGTAATCCGGCTCTTTCTCAAAAATATCGAGCAGCATATCAATCGCAGTCACAAGCATATGTCTTGTTCTTTGAGCGCTGAATTTCCACTCCCTGTCCCAGTGGGTATTGGATATAAAATGACATTTTATATTTTTTCGCTCCATTTACGCTTCCTCCTCTATGTAATCAAGTATTTCCGCAAGATTATTGCAGTAGCGGCTACACATAGGCATCGTTCCGCTTTCTTTTATATTGCCTCCCGCAAGTCCTATTGTTGTATATCCGGCAATCCTTGCCGAGCATACTCCTGCGCCGCTGTCCTCAATAGCGATTACGCTACCGCGCTCATCAAAACCAACTCCGAGTCCAACCGCGCAGGTTTCAGCATAAAGCCACGGATGAGGTTTCGGCGATAGCTCACCGAGCGTTCCAACGCTACCCTTGCGGAGCGGGTATCCTGCTGAAATTATTGCGTCGTAAAAATCCGTAGGCTCGCCCATATCAAGAGCTCTGAACGCCGAAAGTATTTCCGGCATCGCCTTTTCATATAATCCCGATGTTACAAGTCCTATCTTAATCCCTTTGGCTTTTAGTGCGAGCAAAAATTCTTTTAATCCCTCCTGCGGAACAAAAGCATTTTTTCTGCCTCTGCCCTCCATAATTTCTTTCATTTCACGATTAACGTGGTCAAAATAGAAATTCCGTGCTTTGTCAAGCGATTCACCTGGACAGTATTTATCTATACAATACTGTAAATGCTCCGATACGCTATGACCTGATACAAACGGTATATCGCTCTCTTCAAGCTTGAAGCTTTCATCATCAAGCATACTGGCGGTTGTTTTTTCGATTATCCAAATCCAGAACTCCTCGCTTCTTACCGATGTTCCATCCAAATCCATAAGCACAGCCTTGATTTTACCGTTTCTGTTCACAGGATGAAGCGGATAGTACGCACCATAGCCAAGAGCTGAATTAACATAGGCAAGAGTCTGATTTTCAAAAGCCACAAATTCAACCTTTCCGTCTCCTGTGCATACTATATGTTTTACTCCGTCCTCACCGGAGGTAAATCTTCCGTCTGTAGTGGAGGGAAGGTTGCGAAATCCTGAGCTGCCGTCTATAATTCCCAAATCGGGTATATTGAAATTCATTACATTACCACCTCTACATTGCATATTTCCGCATCCGATGAAACGGTTGTACCGTTTACCGTTCCGTTGTCGGCTGTTATTTTAACAGTTCCCTCTCCTGTGTTCTTTACTAAAATATTATATGTTTTTCCTCTGAATTTTCTTGTTACCTTAAATTCAGATATATCTTTTGAAATACACGGCTCTATTACAAGTCCGTCAAAATCAGGACGTATACCCAAAAGATATTGTGACACCGTATAATAATTCCACGCCGCCGTGCCTGTAAGCCATGAATTCTTCGCTTCTCCCGCTCTTACCGCATCACGTCCAGCAATCATCTGTGAATATACATACGGCTCGGTTTTGTGAATTTCACTTATCTCCTCTAAATATGCCGGCGCAATCTTTTTATATAGTTCAAACGCTCTTTCGCCGTTACCCATTACCGTTTCACCGATTATTACCCATGGGTTATTATGGCAGAACACTCCCGCATTTTCCTTATACCCCGGCGGATACGACGAGATTTCGCCAAGCTCAAGTCGGTATCCCGAATACGGCGGATAATTGAGTACAATGCCATATTCACATTCAAGATATTTTTTAACGCTGTCAAGCGCTTTTTGCGCCCTGCCGTCCTCCTTGCCTATCCCAGCCATTACACAGAAGCCGTTCGATTCAATAAAGATTTTACCCTCGTCACATTCGTCAGAGCCAACCTTATTGCCGTTAGCGTCGTAAGCTCTTATGAACCACTCACCGTCATAGCCATACTCTAAAACTGCTTCGGTCATTTTTTCAACCTCATCCGAAATATATTTATACATTTCATCATTGTTGAGCGTCTTATAAAGCCTTGCAAATTCTCTGCCAATATACACGAACATTCCTGCAATAAGCACAGACTCTGCTACTCTGCCGTCATCGTCTCCCGTAGTCTGGAAAGATTCGTCAGGAATTTCGGAAAAGCAGTTCAAATTCAAGCAATCGTTCCAGTCCGCACGTCCGATAAGCGGAAGCCCGTGAGGGCCAAGGTTGTTTGTAACGTGTCCGAATGAGCGATTAAGATGTTCTAAAAGCGTTGCCGTATTGTTTTTGTCACAGTCAAACGGCACCTGCTCGTCTAAAATACCGTAGTCGCCTGTTTCCTTGATGTACGCAACCGTGCCTAAAATCAGCCACAGCGGATCATCATTAAATCCGCCTCCGATTTCATTATTGCCCTGCTTTGTAAGCGGCTGATACTGATGATACGCGCTTCCGTCCTCAAACTGCGTTGAGGCAACGTCAATAATCCTCTCTCTCGCCCTTTCGGGTATTTGATGTACAAAGCCAAGCAAATCCTGATTTGAATCGCGAAATCCCATTCCCCGGCCGATACCGCTTTCGTAATATGATGCACTTCTTGACATATTAAAGGTCACCATACACTGATACGGATTCCATATGTTTACCATGCGGTTAAGCTTTTCATCGTTTGACTCAAGAGTAAACACCGAAAGGAGATTATCCCAGTACAATTTAAGTTTATCAAGCTCCGCGTCGCATTGTGCTGATGATTCATATCTTGCAATCATTTCCTTTGCCTTTGTCTTATTGATTACATTAAGGCTTTCAAATTTCTCGTCCTTTTCATTCTCAATATATCCAAGAACAAATATGTATTCGCGGCTTTCTCCCGCGTCAAGTGACACGTCAATCTGATGAGATGCGATAGGATACCAGCCCGAAGCTACTGAATTGCCGCTCTTGCCATTTATTACTTTGTCAGGAGTGTCAAGACCGTTAAAGGCTCCAAGGAAAGTGTCTCTGTCTGTGTCAAAACCACTTATTTCGGTATTTACTGAATAGAAAGCGTAATGGTTTCTTCTCTCACGGTATTCTGTTTTATGGTATATAGCGCTGCCGTCAATTTCCACCTCGCCCGTATTGAGGTTACGCTGATAGTTAAGCATATCGTCCTGAGCGTTCCAAAGACAGAATTCAACGAATGAAAACAGATTTATGTTTTTAGCCTCACCGCTTGTATTTGTCACCTTAATTCTATGTATTTCGCAGTTATCGTCCACAGGAACAAAAGCTGTCTGCTCAACGCGGACGCCGTTTCGCTCGCCGGTGATTTTTGTGTAACCCATACCGTGACGACACTCATAAAAATCAAGCTCTTTTTTCATCGGCATATACGAGGGTGTCCAGCAATCGCCATTATCGTTTATGTAAAAATAGCGTCCACCGTTATCCGCAGGGATATTGTTGTATCGGTATCTCAGAATTCTTCTGTGCTTTGCGTCCTTGTAGAAGCAATAGCCGCCGGAGGTGTTTGAAATTAATGAGAAAAATCCGTTTGTTCCAAGATAATTTATCCATGGAAGCGGCGTTCTCGGAGTCTCTATTACATATTCCTTATTCAAATCGTCAAAATATCCATATTTCATATTTGTTCTCCTTACCAATAAATTTTCCAATCGCTTTTTTTCATGCGCATTAATGCTTCAAGATAGAAGTAGTCTCCCCAACTTGTACATTCCGGCTCATGACCGTGTTTTCTGCTGTACATACCGTCTTTTATAATTCCGTTGCTTTGAGGATAATCTACTGTCGTGTACTTTTCCGAAAGACTTGTCATCATCTTTTCCGCCGCATCAAGGAATTCCTGATTGTGATAATATTTTTCCATTTCAAGAATTCCGCACACCGCAACCACTGCTGCGGAGGTATCCCGTGGTTCATCGCTACCATCGGAGAAAATCAAATCCCAATACGGAACAGAATCCTCCGGAAGATGGTCAATAAAATAATGCGTAACCCGTTCAAACAACGGCAAAATCGACTTCTCTTTAGTATAGTGGTAACATAGAGCAAGACCATATACTGCCCATGATTGTCCTCTCGCCCAACTGCTGTCATCGGAAAATCCCTGATGAGTTTCTCCCCGAAGCGGCTTATTGGTTACAGGATCAAAGAAAAAGGTGTGATATGAAGACGCATCAGGACGGATAATATTTGCGATTGATGTCTGCATATGATTATAGGCGGCGTCATAATACTTTTTGTAGCCTGTCACTTCGCTCGCCCAGAATAGAAGCGGAATATTTAACATACAGTCAACAATAAATCTATAACTTTGCGAATCATCCATAGCACCCCACGCCTGAATAAATTTACCTTTTGGCTGATAACGCTTCAAAAGCCATTCTGCCGCCTCAATTCCATCCTGCTTCGCCTGTTCATCTCCTGTTATTCGATAATCGGCGACGCTTGAAAGTGTAAACAAAAAGCCCATATCATGATGCTCCAGTTCAACTCGATCAACCAACCTCTTATGAAACATTTCACTGTGATGCTTTGCCGAATTATAAAAAGCTTTATCACCTGTAAGCTCATACATAAGCCATAATATCCCCTCATAAAATCCGGTAGTCCATGAAACGTTCTCAAATTTTTTGAACACAAGATTTTCACTTTGTTCTGTAGGAAAACAATCATAGAAATAATTTAAGCTTTTTCTTACGATGCTCTCCGCATATGTAATCGCTTTATCAATATTCACTTTTTATCACTCCTCCTACTATAATAAATTTATGCGTAAATTACACGACAGTCATTCGTGTATATATCCATCTTGTTGCTTAAACTGATATAATGAAAGTGCAATTTCTGACGTATCACGCCTCGGATTTTCTGTCTGTAGATAAGTCAGTCTCTCATTTGTTGTGTTCGATTTATGCAGTAGATAAAAGGAGCTTTTATCCAGCCCTTTTTATTATAATTAGTTGACGCTGTTTACCGCCTTCGGTATGAAGGATTACCTTTGATGCTGCCTCTCCTGCACTCTGCTCTGCGAGCAAATCATCCTCTGTGGGAACATATATTCTATTTGTAGTCTCATCAATAAACAACACATTATATCCCGAGAAATCAGCTATTTCAATTTTGTCTGTCTGTCCCAGAGCAGTATCAACCTTTGTTTTCAGAACAAGATTTGTTCCGTTTCTGTAAAGCAACGTACCATATACCAATCTATACATTGCACCGTAATTATAGCTACCAATGGCATTGTATATATGTGATGTATTATGGCCATTTTCAGCATACTTTCCGTCTGACACAGCAATCATTGTTTTATTTAGTGTTGACGTCTCAGCAGTTTTTCCTTCTTCATTCCCTGTTTTTACATAATCAGGATTGTCTTCATCCTTCAAAGAGAATACCTTAACATAATCCACAAGCTCGCCTTTACTGTTTGTAACATAACGAATTATATCACCATGCTTTACTTCCGACATAATTTTTGAACCGTTAGGTCCATTATAGTAACGTTTCAGATAGACATCTTCTGCAAGGTCAACCTGCATTTGAGCATTACCCTGCCAGCCGATTATTCGAGTTACACTCTCATCATTATCATTAACTGCCTTTACTACTTCGTCCACTACTGTAAGGGGTACTTTTTTATCTATCTCAGGTATTACGTCACTTGTATAATATACTATTACACCTGCTGTCCGAGATTCATCCACGTTATATGCTTCAATGCGATTTTCGGTTGTGTATTGTGTCCCGGTCTGCGGATAATATACCCAATCATCGAAATAGGTTAAATTTGTCTTAATATACTGTGATGCATCTCCGATATCCCCTCTATCGTTTGAAACGGGAACTACAAAAACCTTTGTCTTTGAATTTATCGCCACATTATTTCCGTTATCACTATTAAATGCAAGTGTATTTCTAAGATACATGCCTCCCGGTTTTATGGAAGATGTCCTTTTAGAAAAATCGTTATACATTGTCATAGAATTGTCATGGAATACATCATTCCACTCCGGATTTTCATTGTCGCTATGATATGGAGTATCGATATATTTAATCTCTCCCTCATCGTTGAGCTTATACATAATTGGGACTCTTACATACACATAACTGTCATCACTATAATCAGCCATTATCTTATATGACGAATCCAGTGTTGCAAGCGTAGACCTCTGATAATCCGCTGCTATTTTTAATGCAGTTATTATTTTTTCTGCATCTTTGCAGGTTAAACCATCAATTTTTGTACTTCTTGCAAGTTTGAATTCATTCATATCACCAGTATAAGGAAGTAGTTTGGCTATCACATCGCTCCTGTTATCCTCAATCCAAGCCTGTATTAAGAATCCATATTGTATATCGTCAGTTTTAAGCAAATCATAACCGGCTATCCTACCTCGGTAATCAAGATACACCGTATATTTATTTCCATTTTTAATTGCTTTTGCGTCTTTATAGTATTCAGCATTTGTTGAATACTTATATGTCCTGTCCTCAAATTTAATTTTAGTGCCATTAGTGCTCTTTACTACACCGGTATACATCAAATTGCTTACTATAATCTTTGTCTTGTTTGTTTCAATATCTTTAGCAACTGATAGAATTGAATCCTCTGTTATATAATAAGCATCAACAGGATTGCCCATACGGTCAGTCATGTCGCAGTCAGCAAAATTTACCTTTAATGACCCGTTTGGGTCATCATTGTACAGACCATAAATCATTCCCTGCGACTCTACAATACGTTTTACAACCATTATGTCATATTTGTATACAAAAACAACATCGTACTTACCATTGTTATCGTTATCCACTAATCTGATATAATCGCAGTTATAAAAATCTTCCTCGTCTAACAATTTTGGCGAAAATCCGTTAAGTATCTCTTTCGCTGATGAATTAAGAGATACTTTTTTTGTTTTATTGTCGCTATAGTATCGTATCATGTTATTTTCAACACTTTTAATATCTTCGCCGTCTATCGTTATTATGCTGTTATTTTTGTGATAAGAGATATATAAAAGAGTATTTCCTCCGGAATCTTCCTTTCGATAATATGCCTCCACCTTACACGCAAGGTAATCATATAAATCACTGCGGTCACTGGCAAGAAGATAATCTCCTATTCTAATACCTTTATATATTGTATCACCACTCGTTATTGCATGCTCTGAAACAGATTCTACAACTCCGGTGATTTTATAAGCATCCTTGAAATACTCTAAAGTATTAATGCTTTTATGACCGTTATTTCCATATGAAATGTATACATCGGCCTTTATAGAATCATTAAGAAGAGATGCCGCATCAGTTCTTCTGATAGAAGCACTTCGGTTATCCGGAAAGTTCTTTGTTATATCATAATTTGCGGCAATTTGTATATACGCATTATCATTGCCTCCATACATATAAGCAATCTGCTTATACCCCAAAGCATTTACAAGTGTTCTGAGTGCATTATCAAAACTTATTTCATCCGTACAATCTATATTGAAATCTACATATCCCATACTTTTAAGCATATCATGGGCTTTTTCCCACATGTCTTCTTTGTTTGCATCTTCGTCATAAAATGAGTCACAGTTTATGTAGCGGCACACTGACAGAAAAAATTCACCTGCCTTGATTGGCTGAAGATATGAACCATCATCAATAGGAACCCACATTTCAAAAGCTGTAAGCTTTTTTACTGTTTCATCATATTCATTCTTACCCATAATGTACGTATCATATTCAATATCCTCTATGTACGCGTCATCGGGGTTATCCAGTTCATGCTTAGGGTGCGAGTCTTGAATGAGAACATTTTGTTCCTCATCGCTTAGTCCCGCATCATTATCTCTGTTGCCGTCATCATCAAAGTTTTCAGCTGAAAACACTGATATTGCCGCTGTAAATATTACACTCAGAGAAAGCATCAACGCAATTATTTTTCTTAATTTATTCATGTTACTTCCCCCTTTATCGTATTACTATTGCCGCAATCGATGGCACATCATTATGTCTTGAAATAATCACTCTCGAAGCTTTTGCCTCTCCTGCAAGATTAGATGGAATTATATCATCAAGACTTCCCAAATGAACTCCTTCGCGACTGTCCTCCAAAATATATACACGATTATTTTTAAGATTGAAGTATCTTTCGCATTCCAGACTGTTGCTTCCTGCTGTTCCCGGATATGTCTGTATAATCATTGATGAACCTGTTATTGATTTTACAATGCCAAATTCCGTTGAATATTGAACACCGGTGAACCAGTATGGATTTTTGCCTTGCCATATACGTCCCGATACAACATCGGTATCAGGATTAGCAGCCATGTCATCAAATGCGATAAGTGTCTTTGCAGAACCGATATATGACTTTGTTTCTCCGTATTCATTGCCTCTGATTACCACATCGGGATTATCATTGTTATCAAAATCAAATATTTTATGATAGTCAACAATTTCATTATTAGCATTCGTTGCAATCCTTATAAGGTCTCCCTCGTCAATGGTTGATGTAACAGGTCCTTCGCTGCTATTATACTGTCTTTCAAGTTCTACTCCCTCAGCGGTCACAAATTCCTGTTCTGTACCATTGTATAAAAGAGTTAGTAAATAACGCTCGTCATCATCAACAGAAGTGAGCGAAACATTCTTAACCGCCGCCATAACAGAACTGTAAGTGAGCTCATTTCCTCCTGCATTATCCGAACGTATTACGGCAATTCCCGCTACCATGTCCTTAGACATATTATATAGTTCCACCGTACCAAAAGTTGCAGACTTCAAATCTTTAAATTGCTTTATCTCATAATATTGGGAGTCGTCCATTAATGATTTGCTCGCCGGAACATACATTATTTTTGTCTTCTCCGAAAGTCTTGCATAACCCGGGAAACTCCTATAGTTTGCATTATAGTATGTGTCAGAAAGGTCTGTGCTGCGGGTGAATACACTTGCCGTTGTATAAAGCTCGTCAGCATCTACATATTGTGCAGTTTTTACTGACTGAATTTCACCATTATTATTCAGCTTGTATCTTATAAGCTGATTAACTGAATCCGGGTCTGTATTTACATCCTTGAATAGCTTTTCAATGTCTGTATATTCATTTACTTTTTTGTTATTTACCTTTGCATTCCGTGCGAACTCTAATGTTTCCATATTTCCGGATGTAGTATATACTTTTAGGTATGGTCCATCGCTATGCTCTGCCGGAAAAGCTTGTGCAAGATATGCAAAGTTATTTACCTCATCATTGTCATCAAATTCGGCATATGCTATTCTGCCACGATGGTCAAGCAATACACTGACAGCATTTCCTACTGACAATAATGAATATGTTGTATTTTGTGCCGCAAGAATATCTGTCAAGTCATACTCCGCATCATCAATACTAACTGTTAAATTCCCGTTGTTTCGAGCAGTCCTCTTAACAACTCCGTCAGCTTCTTCCCTCGATATGTAAATTACAGCATTTTCTTTTTGTTTATCCTCGATAACTGAAAGAATATCATAAATCTTTAAATTTCCTATCGATGTAAACTTTTCGTCAGTGTCATATACAATTACAGTTTCCAAATCATTAAGTTTTATCGACGGCTGATTATAATAATCATATAATGTATTTTCATACGGTGTAAGCTGATTTATACAGTATATTGCTTCTCTGATTACATTTACTGTATCATACATTCCATCATTGTTACTGTCTATCAGAATAACCTCATCAGCGTTTTTAATGTCTTCTGTATCATATTCAGCAACATAATTGTAATTATACAAGCGATTTATTGTCTTCGGAAGTGTTTCTTTCTTCTCCGAGTTTGTTGTTTCATTTTTATAATATTTCAATACAGAACCATCAAAGTCTGAAATCAAGTCCTGCTCTAATGAAAGGACATTATTTTTCTGGTTCGGCTCAATAAATTTTAGAGTTTCATCATCTTCAACGTAAAAAGCGTTTACTCTGTAACCAAGGTATCTGTATACATCTTTTATATCCGTACTGAAACTATAAGAACCTATTCTCACTTCATCTGCACTAAGACCTCCACTTCCGTCTAATGTGCGAGTTCCACATACATATACTATATCATCAAGAGTAAGTATTCTATGATAATAATACAAAGGTGTTATATTAGAAATAGAGTATATTGACGATTTATCCAAATCATCCACAACCATATATGCCTTGGACGCCGAATCAAATATCTCCAATATATCCATAAAAGAAAGCGTATCATCAATAGTCTTTCTCAAATTCGGAATAATATCGTTGCTTACCGCTACACTGTAGTATGAACTGATATTACCGCCGTTCTCGATAGCATAAACATCATATCCCAGTACACGGCACATGATAATAGCAACCTCACCCAGAGTTATCGGATTGTCAGCCCCAAATACTGAGTTGTTCTTATCAATATAACCGTTATCATAAAGAAATCGAATTTCATTGTAATATGTACTTCCGGGCACCACATCACTGAATATGGTCTTGTCATCGCTTTTCTCATAATTTTTAGCATTCACAAAACCTGCCAGATATTTTGCAAACTGACCTTTCGTTACAATACCGTTTTCCTCGTTAGGAAAAGGAATTATATCCAGTGCCATAAACTTTCCGGCAAGAAGCATATATCTGTCACTGCCTGTCAAATTCGTATACGATATGTTTCTTGATTTCATAAACAGAGATACAGAGTAAAGTATCTGAGCAGTCTGTGCTCTTGTTGCATTTGCCCTCGGCATAAAGCTTCCATCACCCATACCGTTTATAAGTCCAAGATTTTTTAGTGCATACACGCTATCTTTAGCATAATCAGAAATATCACCATCATCTGTAAAGCTATCTATCGCAGCACCGTTCAATTCACAGTTTTCTTGCTTAAGATATCGTACTATAAGAACTGACATATCTTGACGTGTAATTTTTTCTCCCACACCGAATATATCTTCCTCAATTCCACTTACGATACCCATATCGGCAGCAGTATTTACATATGGAGCATACCACTTATTCTCATCCACATCACTGAACTTATTATCAACATTTTCCGTTTCCTTTCCGAAAATTCCAAGAAGCATCTTAACAAACTCCTCACGGGTTACGGAATTATCTGTGCCAAAGCTTCCGTCTCCGCGTCCGCTGATAACTCCAAGATTTTTTAATGAATTTATCGCAGTATACGCCCAATGGTCCGTATTTACATCTGTAAATATTTTATTGTCTTTTTCAGATGACACAGTATCATTTCCGGTCACTTGCGAAACTATCATAGATGTACTGCCTTTTCCCGAACCGTTTCCTGATACTGAGCCTATCCCGTTCGTTTTATTTGGATTTTTACTGATAGAATTCATGTACTCATCAAGCAATGTCCCTAAAGATGACAACGACTCCACTCTTTTTTCAGTTACATATTTATAATATCCTGTACGATTACTGGCACTAAGTCCCTCAAGGCTGCTATAACTGATATAAGGTGCAAGTATATTCTTATTTTCTGAAATAAGATTGCCAATCTCACCATAACCATTTACGCATCCAAAAGCCACAAGCAGAGCATTTTCATTAAATGCACTTCTCAATGATTCTATAGAATCATAATCATTTTTTGCCGTAGCCGAAAGAACATTGCTGAGTAAACTATCAGATGTTATATACTTTTTAAAATAATCGGTTCCTCCGTCAAGTTCAGCCAAGTCATTATATGAGGAATATATCTCTTTTAAAGTTTGAATTGAATTTGTTTTGTTTAAAAGCTTAACTACAAGTTCTTCACCGATGTTTTTTCGTATATCGCTTACTGCTGATACGTTTCTGTCGGCAACCGACACGGCTTTTGCAATTTCAGACAATGTTAATTCCTGTGACAAATAATTGTCAAGATTTATTATTGCCTTATATTTTTCAAAATAATTTGCACAATCAGATTCGGTAGTGCCGAGAGTTTTATACTCGCTTATACATGAGTTTATTTCTGTCTGCGAGGCATTATAAAATTTTCTCGATACTGTATTTCCATACGATAAAACCGCATATATTTGTCCATATGCCATTCCACCGGTATGAATAGCACTGTTTATTGTATTATTTTCAGAATTAATAGTATACGCACCTATATATTTATCATCTTTTTTAAACACAACAAATGCAGTTCCATCTCCTGTGACGGTTCCGTTTATGTTTATAGTTTCACCACCGTCAGAAGCTATTATATGACTTTCAAAAATCGTTCCGGAAGGTGCAGTGTATTGCATTACTCCGCTTCCCACTTCTATAGGCGGGCATAAGAGTTTATAATCGGTTTCATTATTAAAAATGTATATCTCTACCGAACTATCACTTTCTTTTTTGATGTTAAAATTAAATGTTGTTGTATCACCCGCACCAATACTGCGTTGCTCAGCAAAAGACGCACTTGTACATACTCCATCGTTGTTTTTTACAACTGCGAGAGCACATGCTTCAACGGAAACACTCGATGATTCATTTGTCACCGGTACACTTATATTATTTCCGTTTTCTTCAATATCGCTCACTTCCGGTTGTATACTGCTTCTGGCAGTGAAGTTTACATTATATGTTTTCTTTACTTTTCTGCTGCCTGAAGTGATTGTAATCATTCCGTTTCCGGGAACAGACTCAGGAGCGGTTATTTCATATGATGCACCCGTAAGTTCTTGGCGTGTATTGGTCTTTGGAATAGTAGGTGTCTCAACATCTACGGTTACATTTTTCTTAATATCCTCCGCAGTATATGACGCCGGCACAGGAATATTATTTGATGACGCGTTTTTGTCAAAGTCCTCGACTTTTACTCCCTTTACAAAAACTTCTGAAATATTTGCATTTTCAAAATACGCTTCTTCTCCGGTTGACGGCGGGGTTATTGCCTTTACTTCATCTGTAGAACGGTCAAAAAGTATTTCGTCAATCTTCAATGGTTCTTCCCACGGTGTTTCAAGTGTATCTGAAGTCGGATTAGCACCAAAATAATCTTTATACGGGAAAATTATTGTCATTTGATTAAGTGCCGTATAAATATCGCTCTGTATTCCTTGGTCCATCGTTACTGACCCGGACTTAAACGCAGATGTCGGTATTGTTATGTATTCCCATTCGCCGTTGTTTGGAAGTTGGAACTTTTTTGAATACTTCTTGTTCCCCTCTGTACTTGAATACTCCATGGCGATTTCAAGAACACGATGCTCTGCCGCACCATTCCCGTGGTCAACTGTCTGAGGTGTATGTACCCACATGGAAATATTTTTTGTATCTCTCATAAGGTCAAGCATTGAAATACTTTCATTAGCAAGTTCTATCGGCTCGCTCTTAAACTGCATTACAAAGCCATTGTATCTTTTGGACGGGTCGGAAATCTCATGTCCCGGATATGTTATCTGCATAGCATTTCCATACTTACCTGATACATAGCTTTTTTTAGTGCTTATAGTACCTCCGTTATAACCGTAGACCATACGAAAGTCAGAGTCACTTTCCATTGAAATCTTATAGTTATATTTGATTTGTGATTCTGTATCCTGTGCGGTTACAACAATGTTTACACCACCAAGAGCAATTACAGCGGCACATATAACCGAACAGATTTTTTTAATCATCCTCATTCTCTGCCTCCATTCTATTTTACTATCAGTTTATAGGTCTGCGGCTCAATACCGTTATTCGATACATCCGATACGGTTATTGTATATTCTCCCTTTTTATCCTTAGGAATGGTAAATTTAAAGTTACTATACGAATAATTTCTCCACGGCCAATGCGGATATGAAACCCATTTCGGATAAACCTTGTAAAGTGCATTATCAACATTGTCAACAGGCAATCCCTCAACCTTTAGTTCACCATTTAGCTCATGCTCCGTTTTATTCATAATATGAATTGAAATATGTTCTTCAATTCCTGCCTCAACCTCAAATGTCTTTGGAATTTGAATTGCTTTGTTTGCAGGATATTTTGTAACCAGTTCACCTATCGGTTCCGATTTGACCGGCGTTGCATGGCTTACTGATTGTCCTGTGAGTTTATCACCAATATTCGTAAAAGCAAAATCGTCAATCCAAAGTCGTCCCGAAGAGTTTAGTGTCATATTAAAAAGACTGATATATCTTACCTTGTTAAGATGAAGCATATCGCTCATACCGAGGTCGCTTATCCTAAATTTATACTGTTTCCATTCCGTGCTGTTGACATCGAATGCGATACAAAATCTTTCAAACTCACGTTTCTTGAAATTTGAACGCTGTTCATTTTGATTTGTACCTTTTTCCTGTTCAAAACGCAGTATAAAGCGTTGCTTAGAACCATCGCCCTTTGCCCAAAATGTAAAATATTCAGCATCGCCTATATCCCAAGACTTAGGGATTGTTGCCCTCGCCTGCCCTCCATACGAACCTTCAGGGCAATTATAGCTAAACATAACAGGATTCGAGCCTTGTCCCCTGCTTTCTTCAACTGCATTAGTAACAGTAAACGAGTCTGTTTCTGTGTTTTCATCGTCTTCCCATGCCTTCCATGTCATACTTTCCTTTTGGGTAACGCTCGATACCGTAAAAGGCTTTATTTCTTCGTATGGCAGTCCTCCTACTTTTATATTATCAATTATAAAACTGCCGGGACCGTCATCAAGAGATGTAAAGAGTACAGACTTAATTTGTGTTGTATCAAGTATCCCTTGCTCATTCTTAAACAAGCTTAATGGAAAAAACCAGTCCTTCCAGTTATCATGTAAATCCATCTGCATATAAGTTGTAAATAATCTACCATCTTTCAACTCAAGTCCAATTCCGATTTTACGCATATCACCGTCGCCTTTTATTCTCACGGCAAGCCATTTTGCACCGCTCAAATCAGTATCTTTATCAAAATCAGCAATCGCAGCACTGTCCCAACTATCAACACAGCTTCTGTCAAAATCAATAAGCTGACCTCTGCCTTCATAACCACTATCTGTTCGTTCTGTCCTTACTTCTTTGCCATACACTTTAAAGTCCACGGTATTATCGTCAAAATCAATAATATGTTCCCAAGTCGAAAGTGGTGATGGGTCGACATACTGTCTATCTTTTTCCTCCGGACGTGTTTCAGGCTCTTGAAGCATTTTATATTTCATATATATACCCGAATAATTTGATGGTGTAAATGTGTCATAGTCCATAAACATATTTGGATTTGCACCCGTGTGAAAAGACCATGCCGTATAGTTAAGTTCATTACGGTCAATAAAATCATGGATTTCGTTCATCCATACATGTGGATATTCGCAAAGATAATTGTCATACCAATCAAAAAGTCTTTCTCCCCAGTGTCCATATTCACCCACAAGTATAGGAGCTTCATCTACAAGACACTCTACGGCTTTTTCAACCGGATTATATTCCGGCTTCATTGGATAAATGTGTGTGTCATAGATTACACCGTTACCCGTTTTATCCTCTAATTTATAGCCATGTTCCATGCCGTTATATCCATCGCACAGACCGTCAAAATAGTATGACCAATCAAGACCGCCCGCAATTACAATATTTTTTGCACCCTTGTTGCGTATCATATCCAGAATTTCTTGATGACCATATACACGCTGTGTTTTCTTTCCATAGCTGTCGGTAGTTTCAAGCATACCGCCGTTACGCCACATTTTCCAGTCAATATCATGAGGTTCATTGAGCAAACCGAATATAACTCCCGGATTATTTCCATAAACCTCTACTGCATCATTCCAGAAATCCTTCTGCTGTTCTGTAATAGCATAAAATTCATGCAGATTAAGTATTACATACTTTCCGCGTGATGTAATTTGATTAATTACATTATCAACCATTTTGCGGTAATCACCATAACTCTTACCCTGATACCATTCTTGTCCAAACCAAAATTTAGAATGAACGCACAAACGAACACAATTTGCATTCCAACTGTCACAAAGAAGTCCTACTCTCTTCATAAGGTCATTATCTCCGCCTGTGGCCCACTGCAAATCCGGAATATTCGCTCCGGTAAGCCTAACCTTTTCGCCTTCAGCATTATATATGTATCTGCCTTCAACATGAAGCTCCGAGGGTAATATCTTTTGTACCGTTCCAATTTTAGCTTGTGCTGATTCCTGTACAAGCAACAATGACATGCTAAAAACTGCAACAAGTAAGCAACTGATAACTCTTTTTATTTTCATAGTAAACTCCTTATTCGAATAAATATAAAATTATTCTTTTACTGAACCTACCGTCAATCCTTGAATAAAATATTTCTGGAAAAACGGATAAACAAACAATATAGGTAAAGTCGCTATTATACAAAGTGCCATTCTCGCACCTTCCTTAGGAACATTAGCGAGAAGATTTGCCGAACCCATCTGAGCTGAATTTTCGGTCAAATTCTGAATATTTGAAATCATACTTTGTAGAAGATACTGGAGATTATATTTTTGAGGCTCTGTTATATAAAGAAGCGGAAGCCACCAGTCATTCCAGTAAGTAAGTGTTGCAAACAGTGCAATCGTTGCCAATCCAGGTAAAGATATGTGCAGAACAATCTTAAAATATATCTGATACTCATTTGCCCCGTCTATCTTCGCCGCCTCTATTATTGCAGTCGGTATTGACATTGAATAGAATGACCTCATTACAATTACGTGCCATGCATTCATAACATAAGGAAAAATAAGTACCCATATACTGTTCTTCAGATTAAGAATGCCTGTTGTCACCATATATCCTGCCACTGTTCCACCACTGAAAAGCATTGTAAAAAACGCTATAAATGTAAACAGTTTTCTGTATTTAAAATCCTTTCTGGAAAGCGGATATGCATATAGTGCAACCACCAATGTACTCATAAGAGTTCCTACAATCGTAACAAAAATAGTTACACCATATGCTCTTAAAATCATTTCTTTAGATGTAATTATATATCTATAAGCATCAAGACTCCATTCTTTAGGAATAGCATGAAAACCAAACTCTGAAATTGCCGATTCACTTGTAAACGATGCTCCAAGAACCACGAGCAAAGGATAAACACAAGCTACTACAATAAGAAAAAATATAAAATAAAGAATAATGTCCGAAACTTTGATTTTACGTCTTTTTTTCTTAGCCGGAGCTTTAACTTCCGGCTGTTTGATACTATCTATGATATTAATTTCTTGTTTCTTCACTGTTATACCTCCTTTTAGAATAATGCGTTTTCGGGGCTTATTTTCTTCACAATAAAATTAGTTGTCATAACAAGTATAAATCCAACAATTGATTGATAAAAAGCTGCCGCTGAAGCCATTCCTACACTTCCCGTACCCGCTGACATCAACATATTATATACGTATGTACTGATAACATTTGTAGCCGGATAAAGGGCACCGGTATTTAACGGCACTTGATAGAATAAACCAAAATCGGAATTGAATATCTTTCCGACATTTAAAATTGTAAGAACTACCATAAGAGGAACAAGTGCCGGCAATGTTATGTATCGTATTTGCTGCCATCGAGATGCTCCGTCAACCTTAGCGGCTTCATAAAGCGAGGTGTCAATTCCTGCTATACCTGCAAGATATACAACACTGCCATATCCCGTTGTTTTCCAAAAGTTTACTATAACAAGAATCCATGGCCAGTATTTCGGATTTGAGTACCAGTCTACACCTTCTAATCCAAGTGCCGGAATAAGACTTCTATTTATCAGACCGTTCTCAACGTGAAGAAATGCCAGCACAAGAAAGCTTACAATTACGTATGATAAGAAATGCGGCATAATTACTACTGTCTGGCACAGCTTTGAAACTGCTTTATTCCTCAATTCAGAAAGTCCGATTGCCATTGCCACATTAAATACAAGACCGCCGAAAATAAACAACAAATTATATGCTATCGTATTTCTCGTAATAACCCATGCGTCCGGACTGCTAAACATGAACTCAAAATTTTTGAGTCCATTCCACGGGCTTGCCCATATTCCAAGATCATAACGATACTGCTTAAACGCAATTATAATACCAAACATTGGCAAATAATTAAACAGTATAAAAAATATTAATCCTGGAATGCACATTGAGAGCAAGGAACCATTTTCTTTTAAATCTCTTATAAGGCTTTTCTTTTTTTTCACGTCTCATCCACTCCTTAAAAACTTAATAATTGCAAGGATTAAAGAGATATATAAATCTCTTTATCTTGCAATTATTATAACATGTACTATTTTTCATTAAAATGAGGTAAACTTTAAGCTAGGTGGTTTAATTTATAAAAAGTTTGTCACATTGATTATCGGGTGAAGATTTGTAAAATCATCAAATATAAACACTTTCATAGTTTGATGCTCAGCATCTGTAACATTCAAGTCAAGCATCAATTCACCGTCTCCGATTATTTTCTGCCCAGCCATACGAACTGTATCAATCACACCGTTTTCTTTATACACAGCTACAATCATTACCATATTTGTATCTTTTTCAATATCAGATGCTATCGCTTTTATTTTTATATCTCCATTTGTAAGATTAGTGATTTCCTTTCCGTCAATTTCTGCTGTTACTTTAACAGATGAAAACAGAGTTGTTTTTCCTTCTGTTTCCGACAGTGTCATATTATCAAAGATAATCTCACCAGTTCTCGCTATCTCTTTGAGTTCATCTGCACTCATTGCCTTTGTGTCGTCTGAATTATTATCAAGATTGGCATTCTCAGCCGCTTGAAATGTAACAGTGCCTATCTCCGTCATATTAACAATATTTTCACCATTTACAAACTCCGAAAGCGGAACACTGATTTTCGCCCAATCGCCATGAGAATCAAGTTCAAATCTCCTCGTATAACGTGTACCACTTGTAAGCGTTCCATCGACAGTGTTGCCCGTTGAAAAACTTATTTTTACAGCTCCTTTACCCTTATAATCAAAGTTTAGGTACTCAGCCCCCTTTGCACCATTATTTGTCCACACTGCAGGAGCCGGCACAAAAATTTCGCCGGCATAATAAGTTGCCGATTGATAGTAAACACAGAAAGCCGTACTTCCATCAACTCCGCCGTCCTGCAGCCATTTTGCTTTTATATAGTCTTGATAATCATTCGACTTATTTTTGAATCCTCCCCATGTCTTACCGCTTGCGAACTTAGTATCCGCTGTTTCAAAATCCGCAACATACGATATTTCTGTCGGTTGAGTTGTCGCTTCCGGAGCAGCTGTCGGGGAAGTTGTATCCTGTTCCGCAAGCGTGATGTTATCTATTACTACACATCCTGTTACAGCTTTTTCTTCAAGTTCATCTGCACTCATCATCTTTGTTTCTTCAGCATTGTTATCGAGGTTTCCACTTTCTGCCGCAGAAAAAGCCATTCCTACCACATCTGTCAACGGCACTTCATTACCGTTATTTACAAATTCAGAAAGTGGCACACTGATTTTTTGCCATTCATCATTTGTGTTTATAGTCACTGTATGACCATATCGTATTCCGTTTACAACCTCGCCCGTTTCAAGAGATATTTTTATTTTTCCTTGTCCCTTAGCATCAAATTCAAGACACTCTGAATTTTTATTTATTGCCCATTCCTTTGGTATTGACATAAATATCTCTCCGGCATACCATGTGGCAGCTTTGTAAGTCAGTTCAAGAGCACAACCCTCTTTACCGTTTTCAGTTATTTCTGACTTTATACTGTCACTGTAGGTCTTATCATTGTTATTAAATCCTGCCCAGGTCTGCTTATGACTGAGAGTATAAGTATCAAAATCTATGGTTCTTGTTGTATTATCCGGTTTCTCTGTAGGTTCCGGTGTTGCATTTGGATTAAGAACATTCTCTCCGACATTGGACAACTCCATATTGTCAAAGATTATACTTCCGTTTCTCGCTTTCGCTTCAAGCTCCGCTGCCGTCATTGCTTTCGTTTCAGAGGCACTGTTACTCAAACCGCCGTTTTCGCCCGCTTGGAATGTCACGCAGCCTATATTGGCTATTGTTACAGGATTTCCGTTATTTTTAAATTCCGAAAGTGGAATACTTATACTTTGCCATTCACCGTTTGTATCGGCATTAAGTTTATAACTGTACTTTGTACCTTTCGTAAGAGTGTCTGTTGCGGCACTTCCTGTTGACAGGCTGATATTTACAATACCTTTGCCATTGTAATCAAAATTAAGGTACTCAGCATCCGCACCGTTTTGCCAAGCTACAGGAATTGGGAAGAAAACCTCGCCTGCATACCATGTCGCAGCTTTGTAGGTTATGCGAAGTCCTGTTGAATTTTCCTTTCCACCATCGGCTACCCATTCCGGTTTGACAAAATCACTATAATCGCCAGCTGTGTTTTTAGTTCCGCTATATGTTGTGCTATTACCAAATTTCGCATCTGCAGACTCAAAATCAGCCATATATGACACGTTTGTCGCAAAGATAGCACAGTTTATTGAAAAAAATATTGACATTGCGATAATTAATGAAACTAATTTCTTCATAACTAAATCTCCTAAATATCCCTCATATAAGTATAGCGGTCAAAGACCGCTATACTTATACCTAATTATTTGTTCTTGTTATTGCTTGTTCTTGTTCGCAAGAAATTCATCATACTGTTTCTGTGCTTCTTCAATAATTTTGTCAATGCCGGCAGCCTTAAGTTTAGCGGCATATTCTTTCATAATCGGCTCAGGGTCCATTGAACCCATAATTACCTGTTTACGATACTCGCTCTTAACTGTCTGACATGCCGCTATTTCCGCTTCTACCGCAGTATTATCGAATTTAAAGCCGTAATCGATAGGTTTCTTAGCCTCTGCGTTAAATGCTTTCAGAGCCTCAACCTTATCAGGGCTTTCTCCTTCTGTAAGATAATTTAGGAATACATTTCCCTGCATCCACTGATAACCTTGTAATGTATACGATGTATCATCCGGAATTGTTATAGTATTATCATCAATCTTGGTGTAATGTTTTCCTTCAATACCATAGTTGATAAGGTTGCTGAGAGTCGCATCAGTGTTAAGTAGTTCAAGGAAACGAAGAACTCTTTCCGGATTCTTTGATGTTCTTGAAACAGCAAGCATCGAACCTGTTCCGGCTCCATTATCCTGCCATATATCCGATACTGTTGATTGGTCAAGTTCAAAATCAAACTTAGCGGAAGTTTCCTTGGCCTTACCTGGTTTTAAGAAGTCCACATAACAGAAAGTTTTTCCGTCCTTTAATCTCTGCTCAAAATCTGTAGCAGTCATAATGTCTTTCTTTACAAGACCTTCGTTATAAAGCTTATTAGCCCATTTGCATGCTTCAAGATATTCCGGAGTTTCTACAAGATTTACAACCTTGCCGTCATATTTATCTGTATCGTAGAAAATAACGGCTGTTCCTGCGATTTCCTCGTACTTCATAAGAGCTTCAGGTGTTCTGTCACTGCCCCAGTCAATCGGATATTGCATATTTGGTTCATTTTCCTTAATCATTTTAAGCACCGGTAACAGTTCGTCAAATGTCTTAATATTATCCATATTGATATTGTATTTTTCGGCAATATCTTTGCGATATGTCCAGCCTCTTGAATCTGCCATTTCCTTATATGTCGGTATCGCATAAAGCTTGCCGTCCACTCTTGCATTGTCTGCTATTTCTCCAAGCTGCTCAATTGTCTTTGGAATATATGTGTCAATGTAATCATCAAGTGCAAGCCATGCACCGTTTCTCGCATTTGCCGTATAAGTAAGAACTCCGGGCGTTGTCCATGCAATATCAAAATATTCACCCGCCGCTATCATTGTGTTTAGCTGCTTGCTGTACTGATTTGATTCCAGTCTGTGCATTTTCAGTGTAGCGTTAATTTTATCCTTAAGATAATCATTAACAGCAGCCTCTACGGAAGCAACATCCTCCTGTGGCATACCCTGCATATACCAGTTGATTTCATATGTATCCTCCGGTACAACATTAGGATCTTCACCGCCTGTTGCAACCTTGTTTCCTCCGCCACAGCCTGTAAGCACACCTCCAAGCATTAGCATGGCCAATAATGCCGCAATTTTCTTTCTCATAATTTTATCTCCTTTCTTTTTTGATAACGGTTCAGACGTTTCGTCCTTTCCCATTATCAGAACATTTTATATTGGTCTTTCTTTATGTTTAACATTATACACCATAGTATTTCAAATATAAATAGCGATAAACTTTAAAATGTGCATATTTTTTTAATAAAATTTATATCATTTCCTACTTGAAATAATATAAAAATATGTTAAAATGTTATATAGTTTAATATAAAGATAAGATAGGATGGAGAATTATGAATGTAAAGTTGTTAATTTGTGACGATGAGAAGATAATACGTGAAGGACTTGCTTCACTGGATTGGAATACCAGAGGTATTGAGGTAGTAGGAACAGCAAAAAATGGTGAGGTAGCATTTGAGCTTTTTCAGAAAATGCTTCCCGATATTGTTATATCAGATATAAAAATGCCAACAAAAGACGGCATATGGCTTTCAGAACAAATTCATAAAATTTCGCCTAATACAAAAATTATATTTCTTACAGGATACAATGATTTTGAATATGCACAAAGTGCTATTAATAACGGCGTATGTCAATATCTTTTAAAACCGATAGATGAATTTGAACTTTATAAAATAGTTGACAAATTAACAAAAGAAATACACCTTGAGCAACAAAAAGCAGAAAAAGAAATTGAATTACGCAAAACGCTTAGAAATAGCCGTTATTTTCTATTGAATTATTTATTTAATCGTGCACAATACGGTATTCTTGATTTTGAACTATTTGAGATATCTAAAAAAACTGCGGCAATGACGACATTTGTAATACGTCTTGATACAGACAGTACCAACTACGGAATGAATTTTATGATTTTTGAGGCACTAATCGAACATCTTCCTAAAACAATAAACTTTATTCCCTTTTTTAGTAATTCGGACCTCGTATTTATTTGCTGCTTTAACGAACCGGAAGGAGAATCCGAGCAAAAACTTTTCTCTTGTTGTGAGAATTTGGGAGACTTTATTGATACTGAATTTAACGTTAATTATAATATAGGAATAGGTATCTTTACTTCGGAAATATCCGAACTTGAGGCAAGCTATACCTCTGCATTGCAAGCACTCGATTACAGTGACAGACTTGGACAAGGAAACATTATTTATATTAATGATATTGAACCAAAATCACAGCTTTCGGCATATCAGTCAAAACTGATAGAAACCTACATAAAAGCACTTAAAAACAACGACGAAAAGCAAAGCAAAAAAAGCGTCAAGGAGCTTTTCGACGTTATGGAACGTTCTGATATGAATCTTTATAATCAGCAGCGACGCTGTATGTCACTTATTCTTTCAATTTCAGATGCACTCTATGATATTGACTGCGATCCAACAATCCTCTTTAAAAATACGGATGCGTGGTCATTAATCAGAAAAACTCAATCTCCTGCAGAACTTAAAACCTTTGTTGAAAATATTACAGATGTTATAATATCATATATTGAAAGTGTTCAAAAACAAAAGGCTGCAAATATAATAACTCAAGTAAAGGCTCTGGTCGAAAAAAATTATGCAAGGGATGCCTCGCTTGAAACGGTTGCTTCGCAAGTGTTTATTTCACCTTGCTATTTAAGCGTTATATTTAAAAAGGAAACTAATATAACTTTCAAAAATTATCTCATACAGACAAGAATTGAAAAGGCCAAAGAACTTCTTGAAAAAACTGATTTAAAAATATATGATATTGCCGAAAAAGTAGGATACAACAACACCCGCTATTTCAGTGAGTTATTTCAGCGTATCTGTGGTAAAACTCCATCGCAGTATAGAGCGAGTCACAATCCATCTATGCCTCAAGACATATAGGGAAAACACCAACTACGTTCAATGTCATTAATTTAAGGCAAACAAAAAGAATTAAGTTTAGAAATATACTTGAATTTAAAATAATTAAAAAAGTGCTTGACTGAGGTGAACTCGAATCAATGGTGTGGTCGAACTATTTTATTATGATAATCTAAGACTGTAACCACAATCACTATTTAAGTATCCGTACAACTTTTAACTTAAATTCATAACTATATTTTGCAACAAAAAAACCGACCTCCAAAAGTTAGATTTGTGGTCTAACTTTTGGAAATCGGTTCAATACCTACATGTTTCCAAACCATTTTCTCATTTTGTGCCAAGCAATATCATATTAACTAATGACATTGCGGCTATGGTGGTTTTCCTGTTAAATATCACATTAGTTTATTCTTATTGCATCAAATCCTCAAATATTTTTCCTGTATTCATTGACGTTTCTTCATTATTAAAGAATTTAATAAGTGCTTCCTCCAGCTTTTTTAGATTCTCTCCATTAATACTTACTGTTGCAAAAGAGCTTGAATTTTGTACACTTTGCTTTATTCCCTTCACATGTGGATTTGCATCTAATATCATTTCATCGTCATAAAGTTCTCTTATTATCGGGATAAGCGATGTATCTCTTGATAGTCTTCTCTGCTGCTCTTTTCCATTCATAAAATCAAGAAACCTTATTGCTGCCTCTTGATTTTTTGAATTTGAGTTTATTGCAAGGGCATAACTTCTTACAAATTGATTTTTATTAGGCAGACTTGCTACCATTATATTTCCCTTAACTGCCGAAGTATCACCATTAAGCTTTTTCCATAAAGAGCTGTTTCCCATCAACATCGCTGCACTGCCAATTTTAAAGGCGGCTATTGTATCAGTGTAATTTTCAATATCTTTGTATTCTTCAATAAATTCCTTATATAGATTAAGCGTTTCTGCATAGCTTATGTCCATCGCCTCTTTTATTTCTATAATATTATACATCATATCTTGAATATCTGAGGTAGTAAGTCCCAGTTTAATAGGTAGTCCGAAATCGGAATTACGGCAAAGATTTATAATTCCGTCCCATGTTTCAGGAACGTTATGAATCTTATCGCTCCTATAAAATATAACATCAGTATCCATTCCCACAGGCATAGCATAAAAAGAATCATTAACAGAAAATCTTTCCTGTGCGTCAATTATATATCTGCTATTATCTAATAAAATCTCTCCATCAAGAGCCTTTATGTATTTCTGCTCAGCAAACTCCTTAGTCCACTCATCATTAATCCAGTATATATCGATTGAACTGTCTTTACCACTTAACGCCGAAACATATAGCTGATGCCTCTTTTCTGTTGAAGTGGGTGCATCAATAAATTTTACTTGAATATCTGGGTTTGCTTCATTAAATTCAGCTATATTTTGCGTGAAATCTGAGATATAGTTTGGTTTTATTACTTTTAAAACAGTAACAGCCTGTGCGGATTCCACTGTTTTCTCCACTGTGCATCCTGAACACATTGATAACATCACAGAAGCAAGCAAAAACAAAATAAGTAATTTTTTCATTAAAAACACTTCCTTTATAAGTCTTGCTAATAATATTATACCCTAAATACTTTATTTAGTAAATAGCGGAAAACTTTAAATAGTGCATATTTTTTTGTATTACTCTGCCAAATATTTTTATGACTTGAAATTTAATATGGTTATGGTATAATTATATCATAGAAGTGTTTTTATATATACCAATTTAACTTTATAATGATAAAACGGATTAGCTATATCCATAAAAATTCATAAACTTTATATTTTCAGTATTTTGCAATGGCTATTATATTATAAAAAGGAGGTGTTTGTCATGTCTGAAAAGTTCAATAATATGTCATTTCGTACAAAATTGTTGCTTTCATATATTGCGGTTATTATATTATGTATCATTATTTTTGGTTTAACCGTATTTTCGAGCATTTCAAGAAGATTTGAAAATGAAATAACTGACAATAACGCACAGATAACAGACCTCGCTGTCAATAATATGACAAATACCATGAATAATATTGAGCAAATTCTGTATAGTGTTCAAGCCAATTCGACAATTGAAAAAATGCTGACTGCGTCCAATCCTCCGTCTCCTTATGAAGAAATTGCCGCCATAGAACAAGAACTTTCAAAAATAGACCCCTTAAAAGCAACAGTATCACGTCTTAGTCTATATATTGAAAACCGTACATCATACCCATCTCCGTTTGATTCGAATGTGACCGCTTCCGTTTATTCCAAAAATGAGGTATGGTATAAAAACACAAAGGAACTGAACGGAAGCACATACTGGTGCGTTATGGATTCCTCTGATGCCAATGGCTTGTTGTGCGTTGCTCGTGCGTTTATAGATACGAGAACCCATAAAATACTCGGAATAATCCGTGCAGATGTTAATCTTTCGCAATTTACAAATGATATTGCACATATAAGTATGAACAATACAGGTAAGCTTTTTTTGGTATATGAAAATCACATAATAAACACGTGGAATGATAGCTACATAAACAACTTTGTAAACGAAAATGAATTTTTTAAAGCAATAAGTGCTGATTCCGATAAGCCTCAGCTTGTTCAGATAAACAAAGAAAAACATATTATAAACCATAGCCGGCTCAAGGACAGCTCTCTTATCCTTGTACGTGCTTCAAAACTTGATGATTTTAACAGTGATATACATATAATCGAAAAATCAATGATAACTACAGGAATTATAGCATTACTTGTCGCTCTAATATTCATTTTTATTTTTACACGTTGGCTTACAGCTCCTATAACAAAGCTTATAAAGCATATGGAACGCTTTGAAAATAACTATGAGCGTATACCGATAGAAATAACCTCTCATGACGAGATGGGCAAACTGGGTGAGTCCTACAACTCTATGCTCAACACCATAGATTCTCTCATAACCGATGTTGAAGATTTATATAAAAAACAAAAGATATTTGAACTTAAGGCTTTGCAAGCTCAAATTAACCCTCACTTTTTATACAATACCCTTGACTCAATTCATTGGATGGCACGTGCTCATCATGCACCGGATATAAGTAAAATGGTGTCCGCATTGGGAACTTTTTTCCGCCATTCTCTTAATAAAGGCAACGAATATACTACAATAGAAAACGAATTAAATCAAATATCAAGCTATGTATCTATACAAAAGATACGCTTTGAGGATAAATTTGACGTTGTATATGACATTGACGAAAATCTTCTGCACTGTACAATCGTAAAATTAACAATTCAGCCTCTTGTTGAAAATTCTATCATCCATGGTTTTGATGAAATTGAAGAAGGCGGTATGATAACAATTCGTATCTATCCCGAAGATGATTATATATTTATTGATGTTATTGATAATGGTAGCGGCACAGACACTAATGAGTTAAATAAAGCTATTACTCATGAATTGGACTACAACGAACCAATCGAAAAATATGGACTTACAAATGTAAATCTGAGAATTCAGTTATATTTTGATAAAACCTGCGGCTTATCATTTAAAACCAATGAAACCGGCGGTGTAACAGCCACAATAAAAATAAAGCGAAAAGAACCGGAATATAAAACTATTGATTTATAATTTTGTATATGAGGATTGACTGCAATTCAAATACCGAAAATAATATAACTCAATACTGCCGCAAACTTAATGCTTATTCAGCTTTGCACACTGTTATGAAGAATCTTTCATAACAGTGCTATCTTTGCCATGTTCCGGCAATACCGAGATTATATTCAACAGAATGTAACGAATGTCAAAAATAATTGACCGTTCATTATATTTATATAAAAGCACCTTGCTTTTTAAGTTCTTTTCTTAATTCTTCAATGTCAATGTCTTGCACGTTTATATTATTTACAGCACATATTCCGGCGGCAACACCTCCGCCATGACCTATAGCTCCTGCAATAGGTGATACACGTATTGCCGCTTGTGCCTCGAAATTTGCACTGATGCAGCGTCCGACTGTAATCAAATTTTTCACATTGTCAGAAATAAGCGAACGGTACGGAATATGATATATATCCCCATATTCTAACGAAAGTTTTGTTTTTTCATACATTTGGGTATCATTTCCCTCCGGAGCGTGAATATCTATTGGATAACCGCCGCAAGCAATGGTATCATCAAAATCTACACAGGATATAATATCCTCAGCTGTAAGCACATAGCTACCTTTCAGCTGACGTGAACCTCGTATGCCTATAAATGGACCCGTAAACTCAAGCTCTGCATTTTCAAAGCCCTGTACCTCTGTTTTAAGCAATTCAAGCACTTCCCAAGCCTGCTTTCTTCCGAGAATTTCAGCACGAGTTAAATCCTTCGGTTCGGTGGGGTCTGCATTAATTATGCGTGTGGTATTTACAATAAACTCTCCTACCCTGTCTGTTTCAAAAAACAGAATATCCTCCCTCTGAAATGAAATCTTGCCTGTCTTTTGTGCTTTTTTCAATGTATTTACATACCCGCCTATAGATAGCTTTGGAGCACGGGTAACTTTGCTTAAATCACTCTTAAGCCGAGGAAATTCATCATTATTATTCATTATATATTCCTTGACTCTATCCGTATCAACATTAATAACCTTAAAATTCATTGTCATAGGCTGGCATTTTCCATCTGCCTCACGACCTTTGTTTGTTTCAAGCCCTGCAAGAAAAGCAAGGTCACAATCTCCGCTTGCATCAACAAACATTCTAGACTCTATACATCGTTTACCGTTTTTCCCATATACCTCAACAGAGTTTATTACGGCATTTTCGTATTCAACATCACAGACCACACTATGATAGAGAAGTTCAACACCGGCTTCTGCCATCATATCCTCAAGTTCAAGTTTCATTCCTTCAGCCGAAAACGGAGTAACTGTATATGTATAGCCCGTAGTATCAAAAATATGCCCCGGAGAGAACCCTTTATTCATTAATCTTTCTATAAGTTCATTCGTTACACCCCGAACAACTTGAACATCACCGGCATGAAACGTCATCATAGGTCCCGTACCACATGCTGTAAGTGTACCGCCTAAAAATCCATATTTCTCAATCAATATAACACTTGCTCCACATCTTGCAGCTGCTATTGCTGCCATACAACCGGATATTCCACCTCCGATTACCGCTACATCATACATTTTTTACACCTCCAAATTTTATATGTTGTTCCTCGCCCCTTGCAGCACAAGTATCAATCTCCATACATACATACGGTACAAGTTGTATTATATTAATTCGTTCGCTCTTACTTATTATTTCTTGTGCACTGTAGTCAAGCTCTATATAAATTTTATCTTGTTTCTGTGTAATATCAGATATAGAAAGTTCAAGCGTTCCACAAGTCTGCGTGGTCATCACAATACAACGCCTATCACAACTTATCCCCCCTGCACTGTGCGTCTTATCTTTCAAAAACACCACTCCGGTTGTTCCATTCTTTTTTACACACTGTATTGAATCAGAATTCTCAATTATCCTTATTCCACTTTTTCTGTAATAATCATTTATTTCTTCTTCATGGCATTTTGGAATAACTATATATTCGTAAGAAACGTCTTTTACCTTTCTTCCGTGTTTAATCCACATTGTAAGATACCTTCCCTTGTAACTCTTACCATCTGATTTTATGCTCATATTATTCCAATCTCCGCTTCGTATCTCTCGAAAAATATTTACCTCCTGTTCCTCCGGGAAACAGTAGCCCACATCATGACTACCACCAAGATAAGCTCCTTTTATAATATAACCTTCACTTTCTTCATTACCATGTACTGTAAATCTCGAATTATCTGTTACAAGTCGATTTTCAATTATCGTTTCTACTTCACTTTCTTCTTCACTGTTTATACAACTTCCAAGACAAACCACTTCTTTATCGAAGAAAAACCACGATTTATTCGCTTTCAGACTATTTTCATTTGAAATCAACTTCATTGTGCATACACCGTTTTCCCCTATGCCGCATCCTCCTGTAAAATCACCTGCGGCATTAATATTAGGTTTTACTGTCGAGCCTCGTAAAACAGTTGTCCCTGGTAGGCGTTGTAAATCTATTGTTTGCCAAAAAAAGTCCGACTTTGGCTCATTTTTTTTATAAATGTACATCATACCGTCCGAGGTATGATGAGCATTTTGATTTTCATCGTTAATTGATTCATATGCTGCAGTCCGTTCTGAATGCATGGCAAGACCTATCGTATAACCATTTCCGTGTTTAACAACTCTATCCATACTGTTAAATGCCATAAAATATGGCTTGATTTCTTTCGGTTTAATATTATTATCTTCTTGTAAATGTTCCGCAAGTTCTGCCGTAAATACTGAAGCATATTCAAAAAAATTATCTGTAATCTGTGTCTTGATCGTACCCTTCAATTCATTAAACTCAGGCATTTCACTTAATATAAGCATTGCCGAAAGTATGTGCGTACAAGCAAGGTCACTCTGCTCATAATAACGTGAAATTTCTCTGCCACGTACCATATCCATAGCTCTGCCATTATATATGAAAGGAAGATAGGATTTTTCAATCCATGTATTAATTATATCTGTATTTTTATTTTCAAATTCTGTATCTTTAAAAATATATAACATCGGTGCAAGTTCTTGTATAAGCGAGCGTCCGTAACCACAATTATATGGTATATTATCATGTTGAATAAATGAACCATCCTTATAAAAACCGTCACCGCTGTCTGTTATAACCATTACATCCTGTATACCGGATATAGCATTCTTTATACTATCGTTGTCTGAAAGTAATATTCCACGAACAGCAAAAATAACTGACTCCCAAAGTCTGTTAGCACCGGTAAGCTTTATCCTATCATTAAAATGTTTTTCCGCCGCCATATATCGTTTGAGTTGTGATTTGTCAGTATAATCATACATCAAGGTAAAAATACTGTTGATACTAAGAGGGATACCTATTTCCCAGTACCACCAGTTACCTTTAGGCACAGTAGTGTCATTATATACTTTTTCTAAAGTATTTAGTGCATTAAATATTTCATTTTTTATATTTTTATTATGATAGAATTGTGAGTTATTTTGAGAAAACGATATAGAAATGTCCAGTATTCCTTTCAGTGTTGCATTTATAACTCCCGGCTCATTTGATGTAATTGCCTTTTCTATACGCCCACCAAGCTGTACAAGCCTTTGTTCTGTGCGTTCATCTGATTGTAGTATGCAATCAGCCGTTTTTTTGCCGTTGTATCCTCTACCGCATAAAACATCAGAATATCGCTTTCTTAGTATGTTAAAATCCGTCATAATCATTCCTCCCATTTTTATATGTATCAATAATATCATATATGTCTATGCATATTAAATGGGAGAATCTTTAATTAATGCGTTAAATTTTTTATATTTCAATTTAAAAGGACGCTTTAAAATAGAGCGTCCCTTTAAATTTTATAACAGTTCCCATTCTTTTATTCATTCTCTTTTTATAGGCTCATCTCTTGCCTAATCAATATACACGTTTTAAAACAACTGATTTAGCCAATCAACTGACAGACTCAACCACGGATACTCTCTTTCAAACTTTCGTTTGGACCATATTAACTCATCACTCACCCTTGACAAACCATGCTCGCCTTTCTCAAATATATGTAATTCAAACGGTACTCCAACCCTCCTCAAGCCAGCTGCATACATCAGTGTATTTTCAACAGGAACACATATATCCTCATATGTATGCCATAAAAACGTTGGTGGAATTATATCCGTAATACGCCTCTCAAGCGACAGACTGCTCCATAGATGATTTGACTCGTCATCTGTACCTGTAAGATTTTTAAATGAATCTTTATGAGCAAATTCACCCGATGTTATTACCGGATAACTTAAAATTTGAGCATTTGGCTTATGCATTGCTAACTCAATCTCGCGCTCGCTGAATATTTCAGAATCATTCCACAAGGCACTTAGTGATGCTGCAAGATGTCCACCGGCAGAAAATCCGCATACAATTACCTTATCCGTATCTATATTCCATTTTTCTGCATTTTCTCTAAGCATGGCAACTGCATTAGCTGCATTTTGTATAGGAAGCGGATGTGTGTGCGGTTCAACACAATAATACACTACTGCCGCATGGAATCCTGCTGCGTTATATGCCATAGCAATACGCTCTGCCTCACGCTCAGATACCATTCCATATCCACCTCCGGGAAATATCACAACTATTGGACGTTTCTTACCGTCCAGAATATACGTTTCCATATACGGCATAAATCCATATTCTGTCGCTTCTTTCAACAAGTTAAATTTCTTATTAAACATAACATTCACTCCGTCTTAATTTTTGTCAGTTAAACGGGCATATCCTATCACAGAATATGCCCGATATGCTCATCTTAATTCAATGTAAATACTTTATTAAATAATGGTTTCATATCATTTTTCCATATAAAGACCTTCACCTTACTCTTATTTACGCAAGTAAATGGAATAATTACACTGTCTGAAATTTCATCTGATTTTATCGAAAGCAATGTACCATTCTCATTATATTCTGCAACATAAACCATGCCTTCTTCTGTTATATTGGTAAATATAGCATTAACATTTCCATTTTTATCATCATACGTTATATTCACTGTCGGTTCTGTAGGCTCATCCTTTGCTGCCGCATTAATTGTCACACTCATAACTTCACTGGCAAAGGATTCATCTGCAACTGCCGCCACACGAACAATGTAAGACCCCGGTGCAAGATTTGTGATTTCCGTGCCTGCACACTGCGTCCATGTGAATGTAGGTTCTGACAATGATTTATATTCCATTGTAGTGTCAACACCTGTGATTTTGCCGTCATTGCCTTGATAAGTCTGTTCTTCAACCGCTGCTACATTTGGTGCGGATGAACGTTTAGGAATAGAAAGTTCAAACGCTTCACTGTTGCTTGTTTTTATGCCATCACCTTTTTTTACGATTTTTAGGGTATGACCGAAATATGTGTTGTCAATGTCGATATCCTCTGTTACATTATCTTTATCCGTCGCTACGCCATCATCTATTTTTATTATATAGTCACAGCCTTCCGTAAAGCCTGTTAGCTTTTCGTTTACATAGTTAATCGAGATTGTAGGCTGCGTTTCCGGCATTGCATCATACGCAATAATTGTAACCGAATATTCTGCACTCTTAAACTGCCTTTCGGCTTCCTCGTCTGCACTTACAGCTTTATAACGGATTTTATATGTGGTTCCAGGCTCAATATCACCTATATCATCTCCATCGCCCGTAGTCCAATTAATACCATTATTCGTACTATATTCCATAGTGTCTGCGATACCTGCAATAGTACCTTTGCCGCCAATCACACTCGGTTGTGTTACTATGATTTCCGATTTTGTCGGTGCTGCAGGACGTGCCTTAACTATTAGAGTCTGTGCTTCACTCGCAACCGTTGTCACATTATTACCCTTCTTTACTATCGAAAGCGTTATCTGTTCATTTGTTATATAATTAGCTAATGATAACTTGTTATCTGTTAATGTAACATCTAAACCATTAATTGTATATGTTCCATCCTCAACAAAGTTTATAAGTTCCTCTGTTGTATAATCAATTGCGATTTCAGGCGTCATTTCCTTTTCAGCTATAAACGTTTCAACTGTAATTGTTGTCTCCTCACTTGCAAAGTCTGTATCTGTTGCAGCTTTGCGGACATTGTATTCGCCTGCATCAACCTCAACTGTATCAACCAACTGCGTACTACTCCATTCATCTGTTCTCTTGAGTTTGTACTGCATGCCATTCATACCTGTGAGTTTACCTTTGCCGCCTATTTCCGTAGCATTTACACCTTGAACGGTTGTAGGTGCCTTAGGACGTGCTTTAACTGTCAACTGTTGCACGTCACTGTCGGTATATGTTTCGGTATTGCGTGCTTTTTTTACAATTTCAATAGACAATAATTCGCCGGCATAACCAATTTTTTCATCATCAAGCGATATTGTCGTCACGCCCTCGCCAAGCGTTATATCTTTAGCATTACCTTCACCCACCTTTATCGTATACGGTTCCTGTGACTCAAAGCCGGTAAGTGTTTCATTTATATAATCAATGCTTATCTGTGGAGTTGCTTCCTGTATTTTTGCCGGTGGTATAATTTCCTCCTCCGAATATGATACTTCTGTTACTTTAACGTTATCTATATACGTCGCATTTTCAATATTATTTGAAGCTGTATGATAGAATCGCAAGTCTGTTATTCCTTCCTTTAAAGTGTCAAAGGCTCCTTTACATGTATCAAATGAACTTCCTTCTTTTACAAAACTCACATTATCTTGAAGCATTGTTCCATCTAGCCATATTGAAAATATTCCTGTGTTTGGATGAAGTTCAAGTTTTATATGGTGCCATTGGTTATTCTTTATAGACATTGCTTGTTCATAGCACCAGTTTCCTCCCGTATTAGTAATAGCTGTTCTGAGTGACGATGCGGTGAAATATGTAAGCCATAGTTCATTTCCTTCCTTTGTTTTAGCATACATACCTCTTGATGCACCAATCGCATCATCAGCACTTTCAAACATCGTGTCGTATTCTATTGTTAATGTTTTCTGCGGATTATCTGCCTTACTTATAGGAATAGTTGCATTAGCCGTTGCCTTATTGCCGGTGGCAGACAACTTCAACGACTTTGTTGTTTCTCCTGTAGGTATTGCCGACGTTACCGTCGTTGTTGTCCCATTAACGTCATTCGTTGCCTTTGCCAGCATATCATCGCCGTTGTTATACTCAACAGATGATGGACTTTCTGTATATCCCTTCACATAATCAGATCTTGTAGGTCTTATAATATTATAAGTTGTATAGTCAACACAGGTAAGACTGTTAATGTTATCATTGTCTGTTGCAATTGCATAAACACTGTGCACACCCGATGTAACATCAGGTGTAAATACCCATTTACCGTCGTCACGTTGTTTAGCATCACCCGCCTTGATTTCTCCCTCGTCAATATATACCTCAACTTTACTGACAACACCATCTGTGTCATAAGCACTTATTACAATGTCGTCGCCTGACTGCTCTACTTTTGATATATACGGTGCATAATTATAGAACTCTGTCGTTGACAACTCTTTATTTACAGCTTTAGAAGCATATTTCTCTGTCAAATCAGTCATAAACGGTGCTATAGGTCTGCCTGCAGCATTAAATGTATTAATCACGGCTGGGGTGTCAGTTTGTGCTTCAACTAAATCCTTTGCAATACCCGGAGTATCTGACCATGCATACTTAACCTGTGGATTTGTTATATCTGTTACATCTATTTCTATAGTATCGCCGTTAATTGTCGGTGTAATATCTTTGTATATTCCGTCATCATCTTTAAGTTCAAAGCCCAACGGCACACCTCCATCATCGGTTGAAAGAGAGCCGTATGTATTCTTGAAATGAAGAATAAGTTTATCGCCACTGCGTTCCATATAATCAAAAGATGGGCTTTCAACATTTGATTGTGTATTGTTAATAAAATCTTCTATATAAGCAACTGCTCTGTCAGCAATAGGTCCTTTATCATTTGGGTGAACATTATTTGTAGTTCCTGTATCATTGCTCACAACTGTTTTTACGTTATCCATTCTTTGTGATACATTCCATTGTCCCGCTCTTACTCCGGTGCCAATGCGTATTGTCGAATAAATTTTTGCAAAATTCGCAGTAGGAAGTTGAATGACTACAAATGGTAAGTCCTCATCATTAAATGTTTTTCTCCAGTTGTTAATAAGCGAAGTCAATGCTTGCTCATACACTGTGCCGCTTTCAAAGGTAGTATTTGCCTCTCCTTGATACCATACAACAGCAGATGCTTTCAAATTCTTTAGCGGCAGAAGTCTTTGTGTATATAGTCCGCCTTTTGAGCTTGCTCCCGCCATCATTCTCTTTGCTTGTGAATCCCAATTTACTGAATATGTCGGAATCCACTGCATTATTGACGACCCACCCAAACTTGAACTTATAAGACCTATAGGAACATCAGAATCTTTTTTTATCATCCTCTTACCTATCAAGAATCCAAGTGCAGAAAATTGCTTTGAATTTTCCATAGTAGCAACCTTCCACTCTGAAATCTCGTCAAATGAATTCATATATCTCACGTCTTCGTAAGCTTCACTTAATTCTTCGTTCATCAACGTTGGAAAAGTCTCAAGGCGATTAAACATATTTGATTGTCCCGTACAGAATATAACATCACCGACAGCCACATTATCGAGAGTAATCATGTTATCACCGCTTGATACTGTCATAGTTGCTGATTTTACAGCTTCCATAGCAGGAAGGGTTATCTCCCATAAACCATGTTCTATTGTTGTTTGCTCATCAGCCCCATTAAAATTTACTGAAACCGTATTCCCCGATTTTCCTGTACCTGTAATAGTAATAGGTTCTTTTCTCTGGAGTACCATGTTTGAGGAGTACACCGCATCCAAAGTTAACTCCGGTTCAAGAGTAGGCGTTGGGGTTGGACTTGCCGTTGGGGTTGGCGTTGGTGTCACATCCGGATTGATTGTTGTGGTTGGCGTTGGTGTTGTATCCGGCTCTGTTTCGCCACCTCCATCACTGTCTATATTCACATCAAATGAGTCAATAGACCACTGTATTTTCTTAGTGACTTGAGTTTTATCCTCACTTAAATCTCCACAGCCTATATATAAATATACGAATCCATCCTTTGATGCCGTAATTCCGTTAGGCAGGGAATACTTCATATTTGATTTGTTTGTTGACCAGTTTTTTATATTACTTTCATCTGTATGCTTTTCAAGTTCCTCTTTTACCAAATCCTGCGAGTGTGATGTAATTGTTATTTCGCTATCAGAAACAAAAAGACAATATTCCAATTCCATTGTTGCAGTATCAAGATATGTAAAATTAATATCGACATTAATCTTGTCGCCGGTATTTACTTGTGCCAACTTAAACATTGTCGCTCTTGGTGTATTGTTTGCTTGTATATAATAAGTGACACTTTCTTTACTGCTTACAGTATTTTTTAATATTTTACTATTACTTTTGTCTGAACTTGGCAGTGTATACGCTGATACTCCGTCCGCTTCCGCTTCTACTGTAGTTGTAGTAGCCGCAAATGCCGTCAAACCGATAGATGCACATATCATCGTCACAGCTAACATCAATGAAATAATTTTTTTCATTTTTTTCCCCTCTTTCCGTTTTTATATACTTTTACTCATAATAACTATATCTTGTTATTAATCTTACCACGGGAATTTTTTTATTAAAATGCGGTAAACTTTAAGCTGTGCGGTTAAATTTATTAAAACCAACCATGTTTTTCGGTACAAAAGTCATATAAATCGTAAAATATGCTGTTAAAAGCTTGACTTGCCATAACATTATCCATAACCCTATTGACGCAAAAAAACAGTGCCATTAGAGTTGATTTTCAAACCAACCTAACGACACTGTTTTATTATAAAGTATAAATAATTTCTTCTAAAATTTAATCGCTATATCATTCCAAAATGTTTGAGTGCGTATTCTATGCCATTATCGAGCAAATCTTTTGTCACAAAAGATGCCGACTTTTTAAGTTCTTCACTGCCATTACCCATAACGATACTGTTAGGCACTGCCGTAAGCATAGGCAAATCATTCATACTGTCGCCTATTGCATACGCATTATCAATCGGAATATTATGATATTCAAGAACTTTTTCAATTCCCGTACCCTTTGAAAATCCTTTTACGGTCATTTCGCAAAAGCCGTCACCACGCACAATAAAATCGAAATCTTTTTCGATTTCTCTTTTAAATTGTTCTATATCGTTTTTTTCATCATACCAAGCCAAGAATTTATCAAAAGCAAAATCATCGTCACTGACATCAGGTGACAAATCCTTACCTTGCATTTCAAAACGTCTTTTCAGCTTTACAAAGCCGTCTAAATTTCTGCTGCGTTTATCACAATAAAACGACTTAGAATGTTCATACATCGGCGTCATATTACATTCATACACAAGATCAGCGACATTCCTGCAAAGCTCTGTCGGCAATGTATGCTGATATATCACTTTACCGCCACATTCTATATACATTCCGCAACCGCAGACATATCCGTCAAAGCCTATATCTCTTATTCTTTGCTCAACATTCATAACGGTTCTGCCTGTATCAACGTACATCAAATGTCCGTTTTCCTGTGCCTTATGTATTGCATTCACCGCACTGTCCGGTATTATATATGCCTCGTCATCGGATATAAGTGTGCCGTCCAAATCAAAAAATACTATCATAAAAATCACTCCAATTAAGTATATTATATATGCTATAAAAAGATTTTTCAAGTCGGACATATTTAATTTATATCGCAAGCATTGCCGCACCTATAATTCCCGCATCATTGAAAAGCTGAGCCGCAACAATCTTTGTTTTTGTCATATGCTTATTAAAGCCCGTATTATACACATATTCACGAATCGGCTCAATAAGATAATCGCCCTCTTTGCTTATTCCTCCGCCGATTGCGATAATTTCGGGTTGAAAAATATTTTCTATACTGACAATTCCGTCTGCCAAATATCTCTCATAATTGCTTACAACTTTTTTTGCGACCTCGTCACCTTGCTTAGCCGCCTCGAATGCCGTTCTGCCCGAAATTTTGCCCTCTTTTTTCACTATACCATGCATAATAGTATCTTTATGAGTTTCAAGTGCATCTTTAGTCTGCGATATAAGAGCAGTCGCAGACGCATATGATTCCAAGCACCCCTCTTTACCGCAGGTACACATTTTACCTCCGCTGACAATAGTCATATGACCGAGTTCACCGGCAGCACCGTTAAAACCTCTGAAAACTTTACCGTTGATTATTACACCGCCACCCACTCCGGTACCTAAAGTAACCAAAGCAAACACACTTGCACAGTGTCTGTTTATCTTATATTCACCCAATGCCGCACAATTTGCGTCATTATCCACTTTAACAGGCAAAGGTATATGTTCTTTGAACTTATCGGCAAGAGGATAATGATTTATTTTTATATTATTTGAATACACTATCTCTCCTGTTTCAAAATCAATTGTACCGGGACAGCCTATGCCAATACCCTTAATCTCGTTCATTTCAATACCAATACTTTGGACAAGTTTTTTTGACAAATTCGCCATATCGGTAACTATTTCATCTGTCGGACGTTCTGACAAAGTAGGTACAGAATCTTTTACAACAATCTTTCCCTCCTCTGTCACAATACCTGCCGCAATATTTGTTCCGCCAAGGTCTATTCCTATATAATACATTTTTCCACATAGCCTTTCTGCCCACCAAAGCAATGAATATGTATATACAAATCTTATCGTGGGCAGATAAGGTTATAATACATTATTTTGCAATTCCTACGGTCATTATCTCATACGGTTTTACCTCAATATTGAAATAATTGTTATTACTGTCAATTTCCTTAATCTTCTTTTCTATGATATTACTGATGTAAAGATTATCGATAACATCACTCTTTTGAATTGTCAACGTTGTAGTTTTATCGCTTACATTTACCCAACGAATAATTATATCTTCGCCGTTGCCTTTTTGCTTGATACCCGTAAGAATCAAGCCGTTGCCTTGCCAATTAATCATAGAATAATCAAGCGGCATAACTCCGTCATGACAATCTGTATCGGCTATTATAATATCTGTTCTGAACTGATAGCACTCCTCATAAGCTCCACTTGAAATCAAATCACCCTTAAACGGTACAATTTCAATTTCCGTTTCGCTTATACCCAAGCATTGAGCCTTAGGAGTCGGGAACACGCCCCAATCGCCCATTTCACCGACTGCACGAAGAATTGTAACTGCGATTGTATTATCTAAATCCGGTAACATTTCATATTCGTACAAGCCTATATTTGCGACCGCTATACCCTTTTCACCGTCATCAATACTCACAAATCCCTGCTCGTGTTCACACGCACTCGGATTATTCCAACCTGCATTATGACGATTATTTCTTGTAACAACCTCAAACACGGAATCAGCCTTATGTACATCGGAATTTATACCTGTCGGCACCATAATTCTAACTCTATGGTCTTTTACTTCATTATCAAATCTCGTTTTGATTTTTACACCCTTACCGTTTTTGTCAAGTGAAACAAATGTTTCTATTTTCATTTCAACGGTATCGTTACTTCTTCCGCCGACTCTTTCTTTAAAGAATACCATATGACTCTTTTCGTCCTCGAAATTATCATCGCCCGACTTCGGAACTGTAATTGTGTTTGTGATTTTATACATTGCTCTGTACGGCTCATCTTCCGCAAGTTCAATCTTCGCAACTGTATCTTGCGTTGTTATCGCCTTACTTCCCTCAGGCATTTTATACATATATTCATTGCCCAAGTCACCTGTTTCTTCGTAATAAGCGACGCCTTTATATGTTCTGCCGCTTGCTTTGTCTGTTACATTAAGCGAGCCGTTCTTGTTTATTTCTACACGAATTGCATCGTTTTCCATACAATTCTCACTGCTGACAAGTGTATCTGTTACTTTTTCCGTGTCACCCTCAACAAGGGCATATGTTTTATATCCGACAGCGGATATATTTTCAGCCTCAAATGTTACACGAACACGTCTTGCCATGTACGGTTGTCTGAACTTATCCTTAGGCAAATCGTAGCCGAATTTAACTCCCAAATCTTCGATTTTAAACGGTATTGAATTTCCGTCTGAATCTATAAGCTTATAGTTCGGCACATTTATTTCGTCTAAATCATATGCACATTTTTTAAGCCAGCCCGATTTACGAGTTACGTCAATTTCCACCGATACGACCGATGTGCGCTCTCTGCCTGCCGTGTTAAACACAACAAACGGAAGTGCATTTTTGTACTTTTCGTATTCCTTTGTATTAATCTTATCCGCAATATATCTTTTTCCCTCTGATACAAGATAGTCGGCAACTTGCTTACTCTTATTAAAACGTGTTGCCATTTCGTCTTGTACCTCATCAACACTGCAACAGCAGATACTGTCGTGAGGGTGATTTTGCATAAGTTTCTTCCATGAATATTCAAGTTCGTCCGACGGATAATTTTGTCCCAAAACAGATGATAAAACTCTGACAGGCTCTGCACCGTTTTCAAGTGCCGATTCACATTTTCTGTTCATCTGCTTTAAGTAAATATGCGATGACGCACAATTCATAAGCGTTGACCAACCGTCTGTATCCTGGCTTGTAAGTTCGCCTTTTACAACTGCCAAATCATTTGGTACTTTCTCTTTAATTGCCTTAATATATTCCGGGAAATTTGAATGTTTAAAATTAATGTCGGGATAAAGTTCCGACGCAACTTCTATTGCCTTGCCTAAATCAGCCTGTACAGGCTGATGGTCACAACCGTTCATCAACAAATATTCATCAGTTGACGCAAAAGTCGCAACTTTTTTCAATCTGTCGTCCCAATATTCTTTTGCAATTTTCTTGTCTGTCGGAACTTCGTTGCCGTTATTATACCAATTCGCAAACAGAATACCGAAAATCTTCGTACCGTCCGGAGATTCCCACATCATTTCTGAATACGGAGATTCATAGTTTCCATTTTCTTGAACTTCGTTATCAAACCCGACAGGACGTACACCTCGTCCGAAAGTCACTGTATCCATTCCCGCTTGTTTTAAAAGTTGGGGCATTTGCCCCGCATTACCGAATGCGTCCGGGAAATATCCCATTTTACACATAGCTCCGTACTTTTCAGCCTCTTTCATACCGACAAGCAAATTTCTGATATTTGCCTCACCGCTCGTATAAAATTCGTCTTGCAAGATATACCAAGGACCGATTATAAATTTACCCTCCTTGGTATACTTAATAAGTTTTTCTTTATTTTCCGGTCTTATTTCAAGATAATCGTCAAGCACAATAGTCTGACCGTCAAGGAAAAAGCTTTTGAATGAATCGTCCTTTTCAAAAACCTCCATACATTTATCTATCAATTCAACAAGTCGCATTCTGTGTTGTTCAAACGGAAGATACCACTCTCTGTCCCAATGAGAGTGTGATATTATATGTACATTTTTGCTCATTTGAAATTCCTTCTTATACCATATAATAAATTTGGGTTTGATATATTTGTTATACATTATATCGCTATTATATATCAAAATCAATACTCAAGTAAAATTTCGTTGCACCTGTTGCACTATTATTACCGTCATAAAGTTCAACCTTTGATGTTGCAATAGATTGATTATCACGAATAAGTTTTATTTGAATACCGTTAGTGCTTCCCTCCAATATAAACACCATTGCGTTTTACAATGATTTGTACCACGAGTATAGAACTACTCTACACTGTCTCATTTGTATACGAATAGACTTCTTCATGATATATTTTAACTTCAAATTATCTCCGTCCATTCCAATTATATATCAATTTTTTATTTGTTATGTATAATTATATTACACAATATATCAAAGTTCAGTATTTTTCTGTTTTTACATAATCTAAAATTTAATTTTAACAAAAAAAATAAACCGTTAGATTGTTTCAAACGGTCTATTTTTAAAATTCAATTGCGAACAGCAATTTTAACAGGCACAATGTATTTAATTCCGGGCATTTCGCCGTTTATTTCTCTAAGAACGGTTTCACCTGCTTTCACACCCAGTTCAAAGAAGTTTTGCTCCACGGTTATTATCTTGTTTCCGCCATCCATTTCGTCAAGCTCGCTTATATTATCAAAACCCATTATGCACATTTCATTTGGAACCGATATATCAAGTGCCTTACAACAATTATATACTTGAATTGCCACCCAATCGTTTTGGCACAAAACACAAGAAATTCCTTGTTCATGCATACGATTTACAATCGTTTTCAAATAATTTTCAACGTTGCCGTATTGTTGTCTTTCTTCTTCAGTCAGCATTTCGTACTTGTCGTCAATGTTCGCATATACATAATCAAGATTAACTCCTAAACCTTTTTCTTCAAGTGCCGCCGCATATCCCATATATCTATCCCTTATTGATATAGTTTCATTCACACGACCTCTGCAAAAAAATCCAATCTTTTTATGTCCATGCTCTAATGCATATTCGCAAAGTGCTTTTCCGCCGCCGCTGTTATCCGACACAATATAACTCATAGGCATATTTTCTATATAATTATCAATAAGCACAAGAGGAATTTTTTTAACTAAAAACTGATTATACACTTCAAAATTTCTGCCACCACGTACAGGATAACATATAACGCCGTCTATCCCCTGTTCCAAAAGTGAACGAAGTATTTTCTCCTCGTTTTCCACACTTCTGTTTGCATTATATATACTGACAAAGCAATTTTCCTTATTGAGCACACTATTAATTCCGTCAAAGCATTTGAACATATTACCAAGCTTTATATCAAACGGCATAACCAATGCCACAAGAGATATATCTCTGTTTTTTTTGTGTATCGTAACTGCGGCATTGTCTTCCTTGTCCTTGCCAAGAATACTCATCGCATTTTTTGAAACAAAACTACCGCTGCCTCGTTTTCTGTTAATCAATCCGTCATGTTCAAGCTCCTCAAGTGCTCTGATTGCGGTTATACGACTCACACCGTATTCCTTAGTAATTCTGTCCTCTGTGACAAACGGTGCGTCGTATTCAAAATCTCCCGACTTTATACGCTCTTTTAATTTATCCATAATTTGTTTGTACAATGGTTTTTTATCTGACATTAACGTTATTCCTCCAAGAACAATATATCTTAATTCATTTTCTTTCTTATATTTAATATATCACTTTTCGAGTGACTTGTCAAACAATATATCAATTAAAACAAACAATTTGTTTCTCTCTCGATTTACGATTTAATAAATATTTTCTTTATACTAACAAGATTTTTATGCAGTATTTATTCATACTTTAACACACCGCAAGCCGTATACAAATTCATATACCGGCTTACATTTAAAGAATTTATAGTAACTATGATTCAAAAAGATTGATTACAGTATTTCGACAAATGCAACTAACGGTACTATATCACCGAGCTAAACATTTATAGCAATTGTACTATTATTTTTTAGCAAGTATAATTTAATATATTAAATTAACAAACCAAAAAACGCTTGTTTTATCAAGGGAAACAAGCATTTTTCTTTATTTTTATAAATAACTGTTGACATTTAGAATAATTAGCTGTATAATAGATATATCAAATAAATCAATTGTACATTTAATCGTTATAATTTAATATGTCAAATAATTAATAGAGATACAAAATGAGTACAGTTTATAATAAAAAATATTTTACAGATTTGCTTGAAAAGCTTGTGCTTCCTTTAAAAGAGCATTATTCCGAAGAATGTGCCAATCTTTATCTTGGACATACCGGAGCCGCTTTCGAGGACCGTACAATTCCTATGGAAGGCTTTTCAAGAGTTTTATGGGGACTTGTTCCTTTATGGGTAGGTGGCGAAAATATCGAAGATTTTTCGGAAATATACGCCAAAGGTTTAAGTGCCGGAACAAACCCAAACTCAAAAGAATACTGGGGCGGATTTAGAAATTACGACCAAAAGTTCGTTGAAATTGCCGCTATAGCTTACGGCTTGCTTTTAGCTCCCGACAAGCTATGGGAACCGCTTGACGATAACGTAAAAAAGAATCTTGCAGACTTCTTGCTTTTAAGCAATTCATACGAAGTATCGGATAACAACTGGCGTCTGTTCCCCGTACTTGTAAACCTTGCTCTAAAGAGTTTATCACAGCCTTACGACCAACATTTAATCGATTTTGGTTTGGAAAGACTTGATTCATATTATCTCGGCAACGGTTGGTATAAAGACGGCGTTACGGAACAACGTGATTATTATATTCCATTCGCTTTGCATTTCTACAGCTTAATATACGCCAAAGTATGCTAAAAAAGCGACCCCGAAAGAAGTGCATTATACAAAGAACGTGCCGCAGAATTTGCAAAACAATATATCTATTGGTTTGACGATAAAGGTCGTGCATTGGTATACGGACGTTCACTTACATACAGATTTGCACAAGCGGCATTCTGGAGTGCGTGTATATATGCCGATGTACCCGTGTTCAGTCACGGAATTATCAAGGGCATAATCGTAAGACACTTTGAAGAATGGTTTTCTCATCCGATAACCGATAACGGCGGTGTTCTTACAATAGGTTACAGATACACTAATTTACATATGTCAGAAAGCTACAATTCTCCGGGGTCACCATACTGGAGTTTGAAAGCATTTATATTGCTTGCACTTCCGGGAAATCATCCGTTTTGGCAAGCAGAACCGTTACCGTTCCCGCTATTCGACCAATACCAAACAGTATTGCAGTCGGAGGCTCAGCTGATAATTCAGCATAGCGGTAATGCAGTAACCGCTCTCACACCGGGTAGGTTACATTACATCAATCATGTTCATGTGTCAGAGAAATACTGCAAATTTGCATACAGTTCGGAATTTGGTTTCAGTGTTCCACGCTCAAACAAATTCTTCAATCAATCAGGTGCAGACAGTACTCTCTCATTTGAAATAGACGGCTACATTTTCACTCGCAGACTCTCCCTAAAAATATCTGTGAAAGAAAATTCTCTTTTCTCTCTCTGGTCTCCTTTCAAAGGTATCAAAGTCGAAACTACTCTCATCCCTATTGAAGGGGGACATATTCACCGTCATAAAGTCACAAGTGATTATGATTGCATAGCTCGTGACGCAGGTTTTTCAGTATCATGCGTTGACGGTGCAGAATGTACATCATTCGAAAGCAACGGGGTTGTTACAGTTAAAAACAACTTCTCTTTCTGCTCTGTTGAAAGCACAACGGGTGGTACTCCCGAAGTGGTATCGTTCCACCCGAATACAAGCCTTGTATATCAAAAAACGGCTACACCGTTTGTCTCATACAAGATAAAAAAAGGCATAACAGAGTTGGAAACAATCGTAAAATATTAATTAGTTTACCCTATCCATAAATTTTACATCACAAAACCACCTCATCCATTGTTTGAGGTGGTTTTTGTGTATTTGCAAAAATATCGTCCTCAAGAATACTCTGGTAATAATCATATAATAATCTTTTGATTACTCATTTTGCAAAACACAAGTTTCGATGAATTTGTATTACCGCAATGGAATACCATAACTGAATTAATAATTATATAAAATAAAAAACAATGCCGTTAGTTTGGTTTTACCCACCCTAACGGTTATACTATAAGCAGATAGACAAAGGGTGTGTTTCACAAGCACGACCGATGTTTACCTGCTTAATTACATAAAGAAGGGAGGTAAAACCGTGGCAAAGAAAGAAGAAATCAAAATTACAGCTCTATATGAGCGTTTATCAAGAGATGATGAACAGGCTGGAGAATCAAACTCCATCCAGAACCAAAAGAAATATCTTGAAGAATATGCCCGTCAGCATGGGCTGAGAAATATCCGGCACTTCTATGATGACGGCTATTCCGGCACGAACTTTGCTGAGGTTAGATAGCGATACTTTTTACATCAACCATGTTACGGCGGTCATGGTTGACAACTTGCGTCGGCTCCTGCTCGGTATCAACCTGTCCGACAAAGCTGTAATGGATTTCGATTTTCCGGGTGTTGGTTTCCCGATCCAATTCGTGTATCAAGATACGGTCGATAAACTCATGGACGTTTTCATAGGTCAATTCCTGTATGTCGCTGTATTTCCCGACAATCTGAATAAACCTTGATATATCCCTTTT
>JABLTT010053156.1_pt1 | contig 89913 bp, 80 predicted proteins | sample 7160061 | NCBI WGS metagenome assembly JABLTT01 (sample SAMN14651232, study PRJNA627086) | human gut metagenome | isolation source: feces | host: Homo sapiens | reverse complement strand
TACTAGGTGGTGATTTCATATGATGACTGAAAATGCTGATAAAAAGAGAGAACAAATTCATTTGTTATGTATGGATGAAATGGTTCCTAAGGATCATCTTCTTCGAATTATCGATAAAGCAATCGATTGGACTTTCATTTATGATTTAGTGAAAGACAAATATTCGCACGATACCGGTCGGCCCAGCATGGATCCTGTGACATTGATTAAAATACCTCTCATTCAGTATCTGTATGGAATCAAGAGCATGCGTCAGACAGTAAAAGAGATTGAAGTAAACGTTGCATATCGATGGTTTCTTGGTCTTGATATGACAGATAAAGTTCCACACTTTTCAACCTTTGGAAAGAATTATACAAGACGATTCAAAGATACCGACTTATTTGAGCAGATTTTTGCTCATATTTTAGAAGAATGCTACAAGTTCAAATTGGTTGACCCAACAGAGATTTTTGTAGATGCTACTCATGTAAAAGCCCGTGCAAACAGTAGAAAAATGCAAAAACGAATTGCTAAGGAAGAAGCTCTTTTTTATGAAGATATGTTAAAAACTGAAATTAATAAAGATCGACAAGAGCATCACAAAAAAACATTAAAAGATAAAGACGATAATAATCACCCTCCTTTGTCTGGCGGAGGAACTTCAAATGAAAAAACAATAAAATCTAGTACCACTGATCCGGAAAGTGGTTGGTTTCGTAAAGGTGAACATAAACATGTTTTTGCATACGCCGTTGAAACCGCTTGTGATAAAAATGGATGGATTCTAGGTTATACAGTCAGCCCTGGAAACTTACATGACAGCAGAACATTTAAAGGATTATATGATAAAATTAAAAATATTGGAATAAAAACACTTGTTGCAGATGCTGGATATAAAACTCCAGCAATAGCAAAGCTTCTTATAGATGATGGAGTTACACCACTTTTTCCGTACAAGCGTCCAATGACCAAAGAGGGATTCTTTAAAAAATACGAATACGCTTATGACGAATACTATGATTGCTATATTTGCCCAAACAATCAAGTCTTGAAATATAGTACAACCAATCGTGATGGATATCGTGAATATAAAAGCTGTGGAAATGTATGCGAAAATTGTTCATATTTATCTCAATGTACAGAAAGCAAAAATCATGTGAAACTGATAACACGACATATATGGGAAAATTATATGGAGCAATGTGAAGATGTTCGTCATACTTTGGGAATGAAAAAATTATATGAGCAAAGAAAAGAAACCATTGAACGAATCTTTGGAACAGCAAAGGAGAATCATGGTTTTCGTTATACACAAATGTATGGTAAGGCTCGAATGGAAATGAAGGTCGGGCTTACCTTTGCCTGCATGAATCTAAAAAAACTAGCAATGATGCTTCAAAAAAGCGGTAGGAAAGGCTGCTTAATATCGACTTTTTTATCATTTTGGGCGAACGATTGCTGCAAACAGAGAAAAATGGTGCTAGGACAACAGTCCTAGCACCACTTTGTCTACAGTCTGAAAGGACTGCGTAGCAGTCCTTTTTTATATTAAGTATTCAAACTTCTGTTTTAGAACAATCCTGTGATCTGTCCATTGTCATCGACATCAATGCCTTCTGCTGCTGGTACCTTAGGAAGCCCAGGCATAGTCATAACCGTTCCGGTGATTGCTACGACAAATCCGGCACCTGCCGATACATAAACTTCACGGATATGGATCGTAAAGTCTTTCGGACGACCAAGCAGTGTTGGATCATCGGAAAGCGAATATTGATTTTTCGCCATGCAGACCGGCATATTGCCAAATCCTAATTTTTCCAGTCTGGCCAGTTCTTTTTCTACCGCTTTATCATAAACCACATCTTTTGCTCCATAAATCTCTTTGGCAATCGTCTCTATTTTTTCCGTCAGAGATTTGGAATCTTCATACAGGCAGTGGAAATTGCTTTCTTTGTTTTCAATGGTATCGATCACTTTATTTGCCAGTTCAATACCGCCTTCGCCGCCTTTTTCCCATACTTGTGACAATGCAAATTCGCAGCCTCTCTCTTCGCAGAATTCTTTTACATAATTCAATTCCGCTTCGGTATCGGTCACAAACTGATTCAATGTCACGACACAAGGTACGCCGTATTTGGATACATTTTCAATATGTTTTTCAAGATTGATAATCCCTTTTTTCAAAGCTTCTAAGTTTTCTGTACCAAGGTCTTCTTTCTTCACACCGCCATTGTATTTGAGGGCACGTACCGTAGCCACAAGAACTACAGCATCCGGTTTCAGACCTGCCATACGGCATTTGATATCAAAGAATTTTTCGGCTCCGAGGTCTGCACCAAATCCAGCTTCCGTAATTGTATAATTCGCTAATTTAAGGGCTGTTTTTGTCGCTCTCACACTGTTACACCCATGCGCGATATTGGCAAATGGGCCGCCATGTACGAGCGCCGGTGTATGCTCCAATGTCTGAATCAGATTTGGTTTCAATGCTTCTTTTAACAAAGCTGCCATCGCACCAACGGCTTTGATCTCTTTGGCTGTTACCGGTTCCCCATCATAATTATAAGCAACGATAATACGTCCAAGACGTTCTTTCAGATCTTTCATATTATCTGCCAGACAAAGAATCGCCATGATCTCGGAAGCTACCGTGATGATAAAATGATCCTCTCGAGTCACACCATCTACTTTTCTTCCCAAGCCAACAGTGATATTTCGAAGAACACGGTCGTTCATATCGACGCAGCGTTTCCATACAATCTGCTTTGGATCGATGCGAAGAGCATTCCCCTGCTGGATGTGATTGTCAAGCATCGCTGCGAGAAGGTTATTGGCAGAAGTAATGGCATGAAAATCTCCGGTAAAATGAAGATTCAATTCATCCATCGGTACAACCTGCGCATAACCGCCGCCTGCAGCACCACCTTTTAATCCAAAACATGGTCCGAGAGATGGCTCACGAAGGGCAATGATGGCTTTCTTTCCAATTTTAGCCATCGCCTGACCAAGACCTACGGTCGTCGTTGTCTTTCCCTCTCCTGCCGGTGTCGGATTGATCGCTGTTACGAGAATCAATTTTCCATCCGGACGGTCTTTGATCTGATCCCAAAGATCATCGGTAATCTTTGCTTTATATTTTCCATAAAGATCCAGATCGTCCATTGTAATATCTAATTTTTCGGCTACTTGTTGAATCGGAAGCAGGTCTGCTTCCATAGCGATTTCAATATCTGATTTCATTTCAACTTCCTCCTAAAAGAATCGTGTATTTAATAAGTATAACATAATATTTATTTATCGAAAAGCATTTTCTGTATTTCTTTCATATAATCTGCCACAATATCCAGTTCCGGACAGCACCGGTAAAGCATCCGTGTACCGGCGACATCCTCAATTTCGCTGAGAACAGGAGTTCCGTCTTCCTCAAAAATAAAGTCAATCCCCGCCATGCCAAACGAAAATTTTTTCAAAATGGCTTCGACTTCTTTTTGCGGTATTTGGTCTTTGAAAACCACCTTCACTTTGCCGCCGCGTGAAAAATTAGCACGAAAATCTTTATCAGAGTGCCGCAGTATGGCAGCATAAATCTGATCTTTCAATACATAAACACGCATATCGCTGCTCTCTTTTCCGACAGGAAGCATGGGCTGGATAACATAATCCGTCTCTCTCAGTACCTTTTTTAGTTTGGCAGCTTCGTTTCGGAACGAATAGACTTCGCTTCCACCGTGTCCATCTGCGGTCTTAATCACAAAATCCTTTGCAGAACAGATTCTTTTTTTTTCCTGCTCATTAAATTTGGAAGAAAAATCCATATTTTCTAATAAATACTGTCTGACTTCTTCCGCAGAATAGCCTAAAATTTCATTTACCTTGTCACTATTGCAAGATACCGTCGGAGTGCAGAACACCGTATCTTTCAGATACTCTCGTGTCTTTCCTTTGTGATTACAGATCCCGCTGACAAACGAGGAATTCCATACAGGAATCTTCCGCTTTTCAAATTCGGCATTGATCGACGGACAGATTGCTCGGACAAGAACGGCACATGGCTGTATTCCTTTTTTCAGCAGCGAAAGATATTCGGTATCAAGAACCGCTTTTACATCAATATTATAAGGTTTTCCCCGTTCGGCAAACATTTCGACAAATGTGGAATTCCGATCAAGACCTGTTTTGTCATAAATCATCCATAATTCATTTGGCATGATGCGGTTCTCCTTGCTTCTTTATGTATTGTAGAATATACCAGGCAGTATTTACTTTGGTACAATCCAAAAGGTTTTTAAAATGCGCATTGGAATTTACTTCACATACCAAATATCCTTCCCGGCCAAACAGGAGATCTACCCCGGCAAAATCGCATTTTACTGCACGACAGGCTTTTACAGCGAGTTCGACAGCTTCTTTATCCGGTTGATAGACATGCATCTTGCCCCCATTGGAAACATTTGCCCGAAAATCGGTATCGGACGTTCTCTCCATCGCAGCGACGACCTCATCTCCGACGACCTGCAGACGGATATCGCGACCGCTGCTCTCACGAATGTATTGCTGATATAAGAACGGCACGTTTTCCAATTTTTTTGTTAATTCAGACAATTCTTTATGGTCTTTTGCCATATATACTTGCTGTCCAAAAGATCCGAAGGCTTCTTTTACAATAATTGGAAAGGCTAACTTGCTTTCAATCTGCGATAGAAAATCCAATTGCGGAAAACCTATATTTTCGTAGGTCATGGGTGCCGGAAAAGTCAATGGCTGTGGCAGATTCTGCAACGAAAGTGCCAATGCGGTCTTTCGTTTGTCATCACAGATTTCAATCCCCTCGGCCGAGTTATAGACCGGAATGCCACACGAAGCAAGGTATTTTGCCAAAAGGATATCTTTGTCCCAAAAGAGAACAAAATCCGGCTTTTTTTCCGTTGTCAGTTCAAACATTCCCAAGAAACATTCACTGTTCGTTTTCACAAAAAGATCTATCTTATGCTCTTTGGCTGCCTCCATAAAAAGATCCGTTAATTCGGAAAACTTAGACGTATATAAAAAGCCGTTTACAATGATCCAGCCATACATAATTTAGCCCTCTTCCTCAAGATAATTTTCAAACTGTTCCATTGACATCAAGATCACACGAGGTTTGGTGCCTTCTTCCGGTCCTACGACACCGGCATCGGAAAGCTGATCCATAATTCTCGCAGCACGATTAAATCCGATGCGGAATACTCGCTGCAGCATACCGATCGAGGCCTTGTCTTTTTCAATGATAAATTTGGCAGCTTCAACAAATAGTTCATCGCGCTCCGGACCGCTTACGACAGCTCCGGAAGCTCCGGCTGATTTCGTGCCGACCGGATTTTCTTCAATATGTTTACTGATTTCTTCGTTGTAAGCCGGTCCATTCATATGCTCTTTCAGGAACGCAACGACTTGATCACGTTCTTCGTCTGAGACGAATGCGCCCTGCACACGAACCGGTTTTGGATAATCCTGCGGAGCAAATAACATATCCCCATTTCCCAACAGTTTTTCTGCTCCGGAACCATCAATGATCGTACGTGAATCGATCGCGGAGGATACAGAAAGGGCGATACGTGATGGGATATTTGCCTTGATCAGTCCGGTGATAACATTGACGGACGGACGCTGGGTAGCAAGTACCAGATGGATTCCCGCTGCACGGGCAAGCTGTGCAAGACGACATACCGCATCTTCCACTTCATTGGAGGCAACCATCATAAGATCGGCAAACTCGTCAACCACAATGACAATCTGGCACATCTTTTCGTATGTATTGTCGTCGTTGTGTTTCAGACCGGCGATTTTTTTATTGTAACTCTTGATATCGCGTACTCCGAGAGCAGCAAATTTTTCATAACGAACCGTCATTTCCTGAACTGCCCAGTTTAATGCGGCGGATGCCTTTTTCGGATCTGTCACGACCGGGATCAGCATATGCGGAATATCGGCATATGCTGTCAATTCTACCATTTTCGGGTCAACCATAATAAATTTAACATCATTCGGGTTCGCCTTATACAAGATACTCATGATCAGGGTATTGATACATACTGATTTACCGGAACCCGTGGCGCCAGCAATGAGCATATGCGGCATTTTTGCGATATCGGTTACAATCGTCTTTCCACCGATATCTTTTCCGACGGCAAACGTCACATTGGATTTTGCATTGATAAATTCCGGGCTTTCCAAAAGTTCACGCAAAGTAACCGTGTTTCTTTTTGCGTTTGGAACTTCAATTCCGACAGCTGCTTTTCCGGGGATCGGAGCCTCGATTCGGATGTCCGATGCCGCAAGACTAAGTTTGATATCGTCTGCCAGACGGGTAATACTGTTTACTTTAACCCCCTGCTCCGGAACCAGTTCATACCGGGTGACACTCGGGCCGCAGCTGACATCTCCCATTTTTACTTTGACGCCAAAACTATCCAATGTATCCTGAAGTTTCTTCGCTGTCTGCAGCAATTCGCTGTCACTTTGTCCGCCACTTCCCTTTTTCGGTTTTGAAAGCAGATCCAGTGATGGAAATTGATATTCGGAATCTTGAGAGGAAGCCGGCTGTGATTTGGTATTTGGTTCCACCGACTTTTGTGCAGGCTCTGCCATAGCAGAAACCGACGTCTTTTTCTCCTGTTTTGGTGGTTCCTTTTTCTCAGCAGCGGCAGTTTTCGCTTCCTGTTTTTCTTTTTTGCCTTTTCCAAATTTTGTCTCTAATTCTTCTTTGTAAACGGTAGGCTCCTGCTGGCCTTCACGTATGATCGAGATTTCCGGAATCTCCTCTTTCACCGGTTTTTCTTCTTTCGGCATCTCTTTTGCCGGTTTTTCAGGTGCTTTTTGTGGTTCGGAGATTTCTTTCATCTTACCTTTATCTGCCTTTTTGCGACGTTTTCTATTCGCAAAAGTGTGCGTCTGCATCGTACGAGCATGATCTTCCGGATAACGGATCTCCGGTTCTTCATACTCGATATATTCTTCCCGGTCTTCTTTGTGTTCTGCGTACAATTCGCGAATCGCCGAAAAGATCAGCTTTCGCGTCGCCAGCATGACAAACAAAAGCGTCAGTCCCAAAATAATAATAATCGCGCCGGCTCTTCCAAGCAGCGTACCAAATAGCGTGGAAAGAATTCCACCCATAAATCCACCGCCAATATGTTCGGAACTGGATTCCTTAAAAATATCAATCAAGTTTGATATTTCAGGATCGACCACCCACTGAAAGATACCGCATAAACATATGTAAAGGAGGGCAAGATAAATAATCTTGCGCCGTACTTCCGGTCGTTCCGGATTGGAGATAAAAAAACCGCTTCCGATGGGAAATGCCAGCGGAAAAATATAAGCGGTGGCTCCAAATAATCCAAACAAAAGACTTCCGATCAAATTTCCTACCGGACCACACATTCCAAATAAACTAAGCAGTGCCAGTAAGGAAAATATAATGATCGCAAGCAATGTGATTTCTTTTGCCAATGGAGAACTTGTTTGTTTTGAATTTTGTCTGTTCTTTTTTGCTTTCGAATTTTTTGTCTTTGACGCCATACTCTTTCAAACCTCTCTTTATTTTCTGGAATTAATGCGGACATTGTTTCAAATAATCCATCACATCGGAAAGAGTTCCGACTTTGTCTACAAGCCCCTCTTCTACAGCCTGTCCGCCTACAAGGAGCGTTCCCAGATCTTTTGCAAACATGGAAGTGTTCATCATCAACTCTTCCACATGTGTTTTCGTAAGCCCTCGTTTTCGGACGATAAAATCAACGATTCTCGCCTGAATTTTTTCAAATTGATCATAACTTTGTGGTGCCCCAAGAATCATGCCACTCATCCTCACCGGGTGAAGAATCATCGTCGCACTCGGTACGATACAGGAAAAGTCTGTCGCTACCGCAAGGGGAACTCCGATCGAATGACTGTCTCCTATGATAAAAGATGCCGTTGGCGTTTTTAATCCGCTGATCATCTCGGCAAGTGCCAGTCCACAGGAAACATCACCGCCAATCGTATTAAGAATAAATAATATCCCTTGAATTTCACTATTTTCATCATAAGCTGCCAACATCGGCAGCAAATGTTCATATTTTGTCGTTTTGGCAGTTCCCGAACTGCCTTCATGACCTTCAATCTCTCCAATGATCGTAATGATCTCAATGCCTCCGATACGGCATTCTCCAAATTCTTTAATCTGCTCTGTATTCATATGTCATACCTCCTGTTAAGAAATAGTATGACAATTTTTCGAAGATCCTATACGTCTTTTTGGAGAAAGGACGCATATAAAGCAGGTTTCCGATCGTTAGCAGCCGGGAATTCTTTTTTCCAGCGTCGAACGTGGTCCGGTTCTATCTTTATCATAAGGCATTCATCTCCATAAGAGGTCGCTTTGTAAGCGACAGAAAGTGGGCTGCCATCATAATCATACGCGGCAGTGGAAGCCTCATAATCCAGCGACACATCTTTTCCTATCCGGTTGACACCTAAAACATATGCCTGTGTCTCAACGGCTCTTGCCGGAAGCAGCGTGTTCCAATGTGCGACACGTCCTTTCGGCCAGTTTGCGATCACGGCAATCGCATCGCAGCTTCGCATTGCCTGATAAAGTTCCGGAAAACGCAGATCATAGCAGATGGATAACCCGAAGATCACCCCATCGATCGATACTGTAACCAGTCGGTCACCTCCGCAATAATGCTCATTTTCTTCTCCATAGGAAAATGGATGAATTTTTGTATAATCTCCAAGAATCTTTCCGGCATCTACGACAGCCATATGATTTTTCGCGAAACCGTCCTTTTCCCCTTTTTCAATATAACCAAAGCCGATCGCAATGGCATATTCTTTTGACAGGTGTTCAAAAAATTTGACTGTCTCCGAATCTTCTCCAGCCTTCTCGCCGTATTTTTGCGAATTCATCGTAAATCCGGTCAGTGTCATCTCCGGAAAAAGGATAAGGCGAGCCCCGCATTCCGAAGCTCGCTTTATCAATTCCAAACACTTATCCTGATTTACAGACTTATCTTCCCAGATAATGTCCATATTGGTAAGTGCAATCTTCACTCTTTTCTCATCTCCAAGATCATTGTTTTACATCTTTCATGCTGAAAGAAATTCTTCCCATCTTGTCTTTTCCAAGACATACAACCTTGACTTTGTCACCCAAAGTAAGTTCATCTTCTACATGATTGATTCTTCTCTGGCAGATGTTGGAAATATGAACCATTCCCTCTTTTCCCGGAGCAAACTCGATGAATGCACCAAAATCTTTGATGCTTACAACAGTTCCTTCCAGAATCTGTCCTTTTTCAAAGTCAGATACGATAATCTGGATCAGGCGGATGGCTTCATCCATCATCGCTTTATCCGTACCACATACGGAAACAGCTCCGTCATCGGTAATATCAATCTTCACGCCGGTACGCTCGATCAATGTGTTAATCGTCTTACCACGCTGTCCGACTACTTCTCCGATCTTCGCAGGATCGATCATGATCTGTTTGATCTTCGGAGCGTATTCATTTACTTCTTTTCTAGGCTCAGCGATTGCTTTGCTCATAACTTCATCAAGGATATACGTTCTGGCTTCTTTTGTACGGCGGATCGCACCTTCTACGATCTCACGAGTCAGACCGTGGATCTTGATATCCATCTGAATGGCTGTGATACCTTTGTGTGTTCCGGCAACTTTAAAGTCCATATCGCCAAAGAAATCTTCCAGTCCCTGAATATCGGTAAGAATCAGATAATCGTCGTCCGTTTCTCCGGTAACAAGTCCTACGGAAATACCGGCAACAGGAGCTTTGATCGGTACACCGGCAGCCATCAGTGACAATGTGGAAGCACAGATACTTCCCTGAGAAGTAGAACCATTGGATTCCATGATCTCAGATACGGTACGGATGGTATATGGGAATTCCTCTTCCGAAGGAATTACCGGAAGAAGGGCACGCTCTGCCAAAGCTCCATGTCCAATCTCACGACGTCCCGGACCTCTGCTAGGACGAGTTTCACCAACCGAATAGGATGGGAAATTATAGTGATGAATGTATCTCTTGGAAGTTACATTTTCATCCAATCCATCAATCTTCTGTTTTTCAGAAAGAGGAGCCAATGTCGTAACATTGAGAACCTGTGTCTGTCCTCTCTGGAACAATCCGGAACCATGAACGGTAGGAAGTACATCGACTTCTGCGGACAATGGACGGATCTGTGTTACTTCACGACCATCCGGACGTTTGTGGTCTTTCAGGATCATCTTACGAACGGTCTTTTTCTGGAATTTATATACAGCCTCATCAATCAGAGCAAACCAATCCGGATGCTCTTCTTCATAGCGTTCTTCCAATTTATCTTTGATCTGACGGATATTTTCTTCACGAACCTGTTTTACGTCAGTAAATACAGCCTCTTCCATCGCTTCCGGTGTAATGAAGTTCACCATGTCTTCAAACATGTCTTCCGGAATATCAAAATGCTCATATTCGTGTTTTTCTTTTCCACATTCTGCTACGATCTTATCAAAGAATTCGATGATCTGTCCATTGACTTCGTGAGCTTTGTAAATCGCTTCGATCATCTTATCTTCCGGCACTTCATTGGCACCGGCTTCGATCATAATAACTTTTTCTCTTGTCGAAGCTACCGTAAGAGCAAGGTCAGAAACCTGTCTCTGTGCGGAAGTTGGGTTGATTACAAGTTCTCCGTCTACGAGACCAATCTGTGTTGCTGCCGTCGGTCCGTCAAATGGAATATCAGAAATGCAGGTTGCCAAAGCGGAACCAAGCATTGCCGTAAGTTCCGGGCTGCAGTCCTGATCTACACACATAACGAGGTTTTCCAGTGTAACATCGTTACGGTAATCTTTTGGGAACAACGGACGCATCGGTCTGTCGATAACACGGTCTGTAAGGATTGCATTGTCCGAAGGTTTTCCTTCTCTTCTTGTGAATCCTCCGGGAATTTTTCCTACGGAATACATCTTTTCACTATATTCTACGCTAAGTGGGAAGAAGTCAATTCCTTCCCTTGGCTTCTCTGATGCTGTCGCTGTGGAAAGAACAACAGTATTTCCATAATGCATCAAAGCAGCACCATTTGCCTGAGCGGCAACTCGTCCGATATCTACAGAAAGAGTACGTCCGCCAAGTTCCATTGAAAATGTCTTGTACATACTTATAGTCTCCTTTATTTATCTTTTTACAGAGCATCCGAAACAACTGAAAAACCTACTTATCCTATGATAAATCGGCTTTTCAGAAGTCTCGGATAATGCTCTTTTTAATGCACACACTTCATTATATCCTTTGTCACCAAGCGGAGCTTGATGACCTGCGTGTGTATCAACACACTTCATTATATCATATCTTTGATATAAATCAAACCTCTTTTTATATCATTTTTTTGATCGGATAGCTTATGTCTTCTCCATCCCACATAAGTACCTCATCATGAAAATACGGAACACGCATCAACCCGGCACCAAAAAGATAGGCACGATCGCGTTCTGCAATCTCATCCAGACGCATCCATTTTACTCCGATGATAGATTGTTCGTTTGCAGGAAGTTCCGGATCAATTCCCGCTTTTGCTACAGCATCTTCCGGAATCTCCACCAAAAAGGTAAATACACGGCTCTCAAGATCCGGTTTATATTCCACCGTCAACGGTCTTACCAAAGTTCCCTTGACCTGGCACTCTTCTTCTAATTCACGAAGGGCTGCCTGCTCCGGCGTCTCATTTTCTTCGATTCCGCCGCCCGGCAGATTGAAGAAATCTCTTCCAAACAGCTGATGCTCTACCAATAAGATGCGATTGCCACGGATTACCATGGACTGACTTCGATCTCTCTTCATAATTTATCCTCCACATAGTCAAAAATGATACTACTGATATCGGGTAAAAGCATATCAGCAGTACCATTTCATTCAGCTCATAATGAGCAGCATCATTATTTACGAATTCCAAGTTTTGCGATCAACGCACGATAACCTTCCAAGTCATTCTTTTTGAGATAGTCAAGAAGACCACGTCTCTTACCAACCATCTTCAAAAGACCGCGGCGGGAATGATGATCTTTTTTGTTCTCTTTCAAATGCTCTGTCAAAACATTGATTCTCTCTGTAAGAAGAGCAACCTGAACCTCAGGTGATCCTGTGTCGTTTGGTGTTCTTCCATACTCTTTAATGATTTCTGCTTTTCTTTCTGTTGTCATCATGATCGATGTACCTCCATAAAATTTTTTAAAAGCCAAGTACTAAGAACGGGTTGGAGTGTTCCACGCTCTGAGTATTGGTTGTCTAACGAAATCAGTTTAACACAATTTAACTTTTTTGTAAAGTTTTTTTCAAAATATAATTGTATTTTTTAAAATATTTTGTATAATAGAAAGCGTACTACAAGATTTACAAAATATCAACAATAAAGGAAGTTTTTTATGTTAGGAAAATGGTCACGGAAACTTGGTCCTTCCCGGTTGATCGCACTGAGTTTTGTTATTTTGATACTTACCGGTACCTTTTTATTGTGTCTGCCGGTCTCCGCGCGGGATGGTAATTTTACGTCCCCGCTGGATGCTCTTTTCACAGCAACAAGTGCTACCTGTGTAACGGGACTTATTGTTGCAGATACGTTTACCAAATGGTCCTTGTTCGGGCAGATTGTCATTCTCATCCTGATTCAGATCGGAGGCATCGGACTCATGTCCTTTATCTCCATGTTTTTCATATTTATGAAACGAAAATTGTCGCTTCAGGAGCGCATGCTTTTGATGCAGGCTGCCGGAAATACACAGTTGAGCGGTATGGTAAAACTGGTTCGGCGTATTGTATCCGGTACGTTTTTGATCGAAGGATGTGGTGCTCTTCTGCTTGCACTCCGTTTTATCCCACGCATGGGATTTGGTCAGGGATTATACTATGCCGTATTTCACGCAATATCTGCTTTTTGCAATGCCGGTTTTGATCTGATGGGACGATACGAAGCCTTCTCTTCATTGACGGGGTATGCTTCCGATGTCCTCGTAAATATCACGGTGATGCTTTTGATTATCATCGGAGGGATCGGATTTTTAGTATGGGATGATATTTTGAAATGCCGCCTGTCTTTTAAGAATTATTCCCTTCATTCAAAGATCGTTCTTGTGACAACACCGGTTTTATTAGTAGGCGGAGCCATCGGCTATTTTGTATTTGAGCAGAATTATACCCTTCAGGGAAATGGCATCGGCGAACAGATCCTAAAATCTTTTTTCGCCTCGACGACAATGCGTACGGCCGGTTTCAATACGATTGATTATGCCAGCATGTCGCCTTCTGCCTCCCTTTTATCTGACGTTTTGATGATGATCGGCGGAAGTCCCGGTTCGACTGCCGGTGGAATGAAGATCACGACGATTGCGCTTGTGTTTCTCTCGATGGTTTCGATGCTTCGTGGACAATCGGACACCGTAATCGGCAAACGACGGGTGAGCACAATTTTGATCAAACAGGCGGCCGTTATCATTTTGGTGTATGCTGTTTACATTCTGGCAGGAACTATGCTTATCTGCCACATTGAAGGACTGCCGATGTCTAATGTGCTTTTTGAAGTCATTTCGGCTGTCTGCACCGTTGGCGTAACAACAGGGATTACCCCGCATCTGTGCGCCCTGTCACATATTATTTTGATCATTTTAATGTATGGTGGACGAATTGGTGGATTTACATTGATGCTCATCCTCGGAAAGCAAAACAAGCAGCCGCCGCTTCGAAGACCAAAAGAAAATATATTGATTGGATAAAGGAGATTATTATGAAGTCAATTCTTATTATTGGAATGGGAATGCTGGGACAATGTCTGGCAACCCGTATGCAGGAACTTGGAAACGATGTTATGGTGATTGACCGCGACGAAGATAAAATCCAGGAATTATCAACGGTTTTCCCGGATGCCCTGTCCGGCGACTGTACCAATCCGGCGGTTTTAAAATCCATCGGTGTCAACAATTTTGACTACTGTTTTGTCGCAATCGGTGAGGATTTTTATGCGTCACTGGAAATCACTTCCATATTAAAAGAACAGGGTGCGCGGTGTGTCATTTCTAAAGCAAAGCGAAAACGACAGGCAGATTTTTTAAAAAAGATTGGGGCCGATGAAGTCTTCTTCCCGGAAAAAGAAATTTCTGAAAAACTGGCAGTACGTTACAATGCGACAAATATATTTGACTATATCGAATTAACATCGGACTGCTCCATCTTTGAAATTCCGATCATCCCTTCGTGGGCAGGGAAAAGCATACTGGAAATTAATGTAAGGCAGAAATATAAAGTCAATATTATTGCAATAAAAAACGGCACGGTCATTGACCCGATGCCGGCAGGAAATTATGTATTTGGACCGGAAGATCATATTGTCGTCATAGGAAAATCCACCGATGTCTTTCAATTATCTTCGCAGACAACGGTGGATCCGAATTCTTATAACTGATCCCGGTCGATCTTTTTGCCGTCACGCCAGATGCGCTCAAGGTCATAAAACAAGCGGTCTTCCGGCGAAAACACATGGACGATAACATCTTTATAGTCCATCAGGATCCAAGTAGAATTTTTATTTCCTTCGATCCGTTCATTATGAATGCCATTCTGATGCATACGCATCTCTACATTGTCGGATAAAGCAGCGATCTGATTGCTGTTTTTTCCGTTGGCAATGATCAGATAATCCGCGATCACAGAAATCTCGTCAATCTGTATGATCCGAATATCTTCTCCTAATTTTTCATCCAACGCATCATACGCGATGCGAGCCATTTCATTTGATGTCATAGTGTTATTCCTTTCTGATACCATTCATACGTTTCCAGCGAAATCGTATCAATGGGCTGATTTTGTTCCCGAAGATAAGAAATTCCGTTTTCCAATGCAAAGCGCATTCCATTATCCAGATTTTGGAAGCAGGCAGTCCGGACTTCCTGAAGCGAATGTGGTTTGCAGTCCATCGCACGCCCGGGTTCAATATAATCGGCAAGATAAATAATCTTTTCCAATACTGTCATATCGGGGTGCCCTGTCGTATGATAACGGATCGCGGATAAAATTTCTTCATCCTCTACCTGATACTTTGTTTTCGCATAAAAAGCCCCTAATTTTCCATGAATGAGAGCGGGATTGAGCCGTTCCATCTCCGTCAAAGAAATTCCGGCTTCTTCACAAAGCATAATCTGCTCTTCTTTTTCATAAAATTTCGCACAATCATGTAAAAGCCCGGCAAGAAATGCTTTTTCCTCATCTGCATTATGAACAGCAGCAAGATTTGCCGCGGTGTATGCCACACCTAATGTATGGCGAAAACGTTTGGGGCGCAGGGTGGCTTTTAAATAACTTAAAATCTTTGGTGTTGTAACTTTTTTCTTAAAAAGCGGTTTTTCATAGCCATACAAATTATGGAAACGGATATATTTCATTACCGCATCCGGGATTCGATAATCGACAGACTTTCCTTTTTGCAGCTGCGCACGCAGTTCACTGGAAGAAATATCGATCAATGGCATCTTGATAAAGGAAATCTTTGCTTTATATGTTTCCCTTAACTCTTCCGCTTTTTCTTTCAGTTGTTTTCCTGTTTCATCTTCCCTGTCAGCTGCCAGAATATGGCAATGTTTCATCACAAATGCCGGCTTATGCCACGTTTCGATCTCACGCAGGGAATCTCCGCCTAAAATAAAATAAATCTTGCACTCCGGATTTTCTCTTTCTATGATTTCCAGCGTATCACTCGTGTACGTAGTTCCCTCGCGGCAGAGTTCCAGGTCAGAAAATACAAACTTCGGATTTCCGTCAATTGCATGACAGATCATGCGGCTCCGGTGTTCGGCAGAGACGATATCCGACTCCTTTTTATGCGGTGGATTTTTCGATGGCATAAACCAGACTTCATCCAGTTCAAACTGCCTCGCAGCTTCTTCTGCCATCAGCAAATGTACATTATGAATGGGATTAAATGTCCCTCCCATAATACCGATTTTCATCATTTATCACGCTTTCTTTGATGGTTTTGGAAGTTCAATCTTTTTATTGTCTTTGGACTCGCGGTAAAGCACAACTTTCTTTCCGATCACTTGTACCACTTCCGAACGGGTACGCTCCGCGATCACCTGTGCGATCTCTTTCGGATCATCAAAACAGTTTTTTAAGATGTGCATTTTAATCAATTCTCTTGCCTCCAATGCCTCATCTACTGCAGATATCAATTCCGGTGTTACCGAAGATTTCCCAATCTGTAAGATTGGTGTGATCTTCATTGCCAGACTTTTTAAATAAGCTCTTTGCTTGCTTGTCATCGTATTTCCTCATTTCTATTTGTAATATTCAAAACTCCATCCGTAAATCTCTACGGTGTCGCCATCTTCGATTCCAAGGGCTTCCAGTTCCTCCAGCATTCCATTATTTTTAAGGAATTTCTGGAAAAATTCAAATCCTTTTTCCGAATCCAGGTTCGTATATCCTAGCATACGTTCTACACGTGGACCATCGATATGATATACGCCTTCTTCCTTCTCGTCCGCATACACATTGTATGGTTCGTTCTGGAAATCCGGTTCTTCTATCATATATTCTTTTTCAAAGACAACCTTTTCTTCTTTGATCTCATCCAGCATGCCTTTGACGTAATACAGAAGTTCCTTTACGCCTTTTCCCGTTACGGCAGAAATTGGAAATACTTTAATTCCCTTCGGCTCAAATTCTTCTTTGAGTAATGTCAGAACCGTTTCTTCTTCATCGCCGTAAAAACAGTCAATCTTATTGGCTGCGATAACCTGTGGACGGGCTGCGATCTCCTCACTGTAAGCGCGGATCTCCTGATTGATGACATTGATATCCTGAATCGGATCACGTCCCTCCGTCGAAGCCGCATCTACCATGTGAATCATAACACGGGTACGCTCAATGTGTTTCAAAAACTGATGCCCTAATCCGATTCCCTCGGAAGCACCTTCGATCAATCCCGGAATATCGGCAATGACAAAACCATCGGTTCCTTCCAGGTCTACCACACCAAGATTCGGATTTAATGTCGTAAAGTGATAATTGGCAATCTTCGGCTGGGCATTGGTTACACGGGACAAAAATGTGGATTTTCCAACATTTGGGAACCCAACCAATCCGACATCCGCAATCGTCTTTAATTCCAAAATCACTTCCAATTCCGTCGCCGGTTTTCCCGGCTGAGCATATTTTGGCACCTGCATCGTCGGCGTTGCATAATGCTGGTTTCCTTTGCCGCCACGGCCTCCTTTTAAGATCACTTCTCTTGTATTATCATAGGACATATCGGTTATGACTTGTCCTGAATTTGCTTCTTTTACAATGGTTCCCGCCGGAACTTTTACTACGAGGTCCGCACCGTCTTTTCCGTGGCATCGTCTCTTACCACCCGGTTCACCGTCCTCGGCACAATATTTACGAATATGACGAAATTCATTTAAGGTATTGATTCCCGGATCCACTTCAAAAATAAGGTCTCCTCCGCGGCCGCCATCGCCGCCATCCGGTCCACCATTTGGTACATACAATTCTCTTCGGAAACTGACATGGCCATCGCCGCCTTTTCCGGAACGAATATAAATTTTTGCCTGATCTGCAAACATACGTATCTCCCTTTCAAATTGAGTATAAAAGGTAAAAGGGGCTGCCACATCTCATGACATGACAGCCCCGAAATTGTCAAAATTATTCAGCATCTACTGGATATACACTAGCCTGTTTTTTGTCTCTTCCTTTTCTCTCGAAACGAAGCACACCATCAACCAAAGCGTAAAGTGTATCATCTCCACCGATTCCAACGTTTGTACCCGGATGAATCTTAGTACCACGCTGTCTGTAAAGAATATTACCAGCTAAAACGAACTGTCCATCTGCTCTTTTTGCACCAAGTCTCTTGGACTCAGAGTCACGGCCGTTCTTTGTAGAACCCATTCCTTTTTTATGAGCGAACAACTGAAGGTTCATTTTCATCATGACATTTCCCTCCTAACAAAAATTAATGAAATGTAACATATTGTTTTCCATACGACTCCTGTATCCCCTGAATTCCTTTAAATAAGGACTTCAGAAGTAACACGGCACCACTATCCAGCGGTTCCTTGCAGGTAAAATCAAGCAATCCATCGTTGTCATTCTGCACCAGATCAAACTTGGTGTCAGTAAATTCCTCAATGGAATTAATGCAATTTATGGCAAGTGTCGAAACACCTGCACAGACAATGTCTGAACCATATTCTGCATAGCCTGCATGACCGGACATATGAAATCCAATAATGTCACCACTATCAGACTTTTTTACTCGAACTTCTATCATAGACTCACCTTCTTTTTAAAAAGTGTCTACTCCTAGCTTATGCATTGATCTTATCAATCTTTACCTGAGTAAATGGCTGTCTATGACCATTCTTTTTGTGGTATCCGGTTTTTCTCTTATATCTGTAAACAATAACCTTTTTACCTTTGCCTTCAGCTACTACTGTTGCAGAAACAGAAGCACCGTCTACGGTAGGAGTACCTACTTTTGTCTCCTTGTCACTTACTACTAATACCTGGTCAAAAGTAACAGTCTGTCCGGCTTCCACGCCAAGTTTCTCAACTCTGATCACGTCGCCTTCTTCTACTTTATACTGTTTACCACCGGTTGCTATAATTGCGTACATATAGCACCTCCTATAAATTTACTCGCCAACTACGGTGCCTGCCTTATGTATAAATGGGCAGAACTATAACCTCGTTGTGCGGCATACTTCTATAATATACCACCCACACCATACAGTGTCAAGGTTTTTTTAAAATTATTTCAAATAACTTTTACGATTTGTTGACGTATTTTTGTGTTCTTTGATTGTTATCATTTTTTCACCGCCAAGAAGTTTCTTTTCGCTTTTTTTGTAATTTCTATAAGTCATTTCTTTTCCGTGGATTTTATAAGAAGTATAGTACAATATTCCTTCTTTGCGTTTGTAAGTTTTCGCATACTCTTTCATGTCCGTTGCCATATAACTGCTGACCTCTCGAGTTTTCGCATTGGATGTAAGTTTATAACGCTCCTGCCAGTAAGATCCAGTATGTGCATCATCAATCTGTATTATTTTTCTTTTTTTATACCAGCCAAATCCTGAATTTGTACTAACCAGTTTTACTTTGTTATTGACATACATCAATATTTTAACATATCCGGAACCATAGCTGGCCGTTGGGTTGTACAAAATCAATTCTTTCACTCCGTCTCCATTGAGATCTTCACATGCAAATTTGTAATCTTTCGTTTTGTTTTCATTTGACAGGGAAGACCACGAATAGGTTGGATTTGATAAAATTTTCTCATACGCTTTCAATGCCTTCTGGTTTTTGGATGCTGCTTCTGCGGAAACTGCATTTGCGGGCAGTAGCATGCTGGCCACAAAAAGGCATGCTATGATTTTTATTATACTCTTTTTCATAATATTGTACTCCTTTTAATCTAAATCACAGATCCCCGCAGACAACGGCCTGCGGGGATCTGAATTTCAATACACTTTGTAACTATTCAGGACCCCCTACCCACACATTCGCATTTCGAACACTTCGTGTTCTTTCCCGCCTTTGACAAGGCTAAAAATGCTCATATGGGGAGGGGAGCCCTATTATGATCTAAATGTATGAAAATCAAAGTCTCTTACGTGCAAGCACGACGATTCGTTGATTTTCATACATTGATCCTGAATAGTTACAATAATTTTCAAATTATTTATCTTCCGGTGTATGCCATACCCAGTCACGTACTTCCGGAAGATCGATACCTTCTTCGTGGATGTACTGTTTGTGAGCTACGAGCATATCGTTCATCTTCTGGATCAAGAAGGAACCTTTGTTTCCAAGCTGTGGAAGGTTCTCGATGACAGATTTTGTCAAGTTGAAACGGTCGATCTTGTTCTGAACTCTCATGTCGAATGGAGTTGTGATCGTACCTTCTTCCTGATATCCAAATACATGAAGATTACGGTTTGTTCTATAGTATGTCAACTCATGAATCAAAGTTGGGTATCCATGGAATGCGAAGATGATTGGTTTATCTTTTGTGAAGATAGCATCATATTCTGCATCTGTCAATCCGTGAGGATGTTTGGAGTTGGATTCCAGCTTCATAAGGTCAACTACGTTTACGAAACGGATCTTGAGGTCAGGAATGTTGTCACGAAGAATTGTAACAGCAGCCAAAGCCTCTTTTGTAGGTGTATCACCGCAGCATGCAAGAACTACATCCGGCTCTTCGCCCTGATCGTTACTTGCCCATTCCCAGATACCGATACCCTGAGAACAATGTTTTACAGCCTGATCCATTGTCAACCACTGATGACTTGGATGCTTGGATGCTACGATTACGTTTACATAGTTCTTACTTCTGATACAGTGATCGAAGCAGGAAAGCAGACAGTTAGCGTCTGGTGGCAGATACATACGAACAACATCTGCTTTTTTGTTAGCGATGTGATCGAGGAATCCAGGATCCTGATGTGTAAATCCGTTGTGGTCCTGCTGCCATACGTTGGATGTAAGAAGAAGGTTCAAAGAAGCGATCTTCTGTCTCCATGGAAGTTCGGATGTAACTTTCAGCCATTTTGCATGCTGAGCAGCCATAGAGTCTACTACACGGATAAATGCTTCGTAAGAAGCGAAGAATCCATGACGACCTGTCAAGAGATATCCCTCTAACCATCCTTCGCACATATGCTCACTCAGGTAAGAGTCCATGATACGTCCATCGTTTGCAAGTTTATCATCATCATCGTATTTTTCAGCCATGAAGTCACGGTTTGTAGCTTCAAATGCATGATACAGACGGTTAGACATCGTCTCGTCCGGTCCGAAAATACGGAAGTTCTTTGTCTCTTCGTTCAATTTGAAGATATCACGTACAAATGCACCAAGTTCGATCATATCCTGTTTTTCAACAGCGCCCGGTTTTGGTACATCTACACCATACTCACGGAAGTCTGGGAGACGAAGATCTCTAAGCAAAAGACCACCGTTTGCATGTGGGTTTGCACTGATACGTGCATCACCAACTGGTGCAAGTGCTTTCAATTCTGGGATCAGCTGAGCATTCTCATCGAAAAGCTCTTCCGGTTTGTAACTGAGCAACCATTCTTTCAACTGTTCCAAATGTTCCGGTTTCTCCATTGTGATAGGCACCTGGTGAGCACGGAAAGAATCTTCGATCTTATTTCCGTCATCATCAAATTTAGGACCTGTCCATCCCTTAGGAGTACGAAGAACGATCATTGGCCAGATTGGGCGCTCTGTGTTACCATTTTCACGAGCATCTTTCTGGATTGCTTTAATCTTTTCTATTGCTGTATCAAGAGCTTCTGCCATCTTGCGGTGCATGTTCATGATATAGTTGGCATCATCTTTGTTGTCTTCTACAAAGATTGGTTCCCATCCGCATCCCTTAAAGAAGTCTTCTACTTCTTCATGAGAAATACGAGCAAATACAGTAGGGTTGCTGATCTTGTATCCGTTTAAGTGAAGGATTGGAAGAACCGCACCATCCGTAACTGGATTCAAGAATTTATTACAATGCCAAGCTGTAGCAAGTGGACCTGTCTCAGCTTCACCATCACCTACGATAGTAGCTGTGATCAGACCCGGGTTATCAAATACAGAACCGAATGCATGAGCGATGGAGTAACCAAGCTCACCACCTTCGTTGATAGAACCAGGAGTCTCAGGTGCTACGTGGCTGGAAATACCACCTGGGAAAGAGAACTGTTTGCAGAGTCTCTTCATACCTTCAATATCTTCACTTACGTTTGGATAAATCTCACTGTAGTGTCCTTCCAAATAGGAGTTTGCTACGAAGAAGTTTCCACCGTGACCAGGACCGGAAATTAATACCATATCCAAATCATATTTTTTGATAGCTCTGTTTAAATGCGTATAAACAAAGTTCTGTCCTGGAACTGTACCCCAGTGACCTACGATTTTTTTCTTTACCTGATCTCTTGTAAGAGGCTCACGTAAAAGAGGGTTGTCAAGCATGTAAAGCTGAGCTGCTGCTAAATAGTTTGCTGCACGCCAATAAGCATTCATTTTTTCCAAATACTCATCAGTCAATGGCAGCTTTTCTGGACAATCATTCATGTTTGCCATTTTCATTTTGCTCCTTCCAAATTCTGTTTTTATTCGATCTGCGCTCTTTGTATGAGTTATGTAACACTTGAAAAAAGGCAGTTTCGATAGCTTTTTGAGTAGAAAAACCGCAATGGTCTTTCACTACACCGCTTTCCATTATACCATATAATTCGTTTTCAGCAAGTTTTTTTTTAAAATTTTATCAAAATTATTGTAAAATGCACAAATTTTGTCGTCTTTTTGAAAATAATTGTGCATTTTAGCTAATTCACTTCATCTAACGCCGATAACGTCTGCATATAATACCCTGCCGGAAGCACAAACATAAGCAGGATAAACGCCGCAAATGCCAGCATAAACAATATATATACGATCCAGGCAGCCGCAGTTTGCGCTTTCTGCAAATGAAGTCCGAAAAATCCTTTGCGCTGAAGAAGCCACACACTGAAGCAAAGCAGGATCGCCGCAAAGCTGATAACCGCTCCGGATACACGTCCTTTTGCCTGATAATGAAGAGAAATCTCATTGGTGCCCTCTTTCACGGGAATCGTCATCATTCCACCGATCGAAGTTACTTTTTCCGACACATCCTCTCCGTTTACTTTACATTTCCAATTTTCGTCATACGGAACCGGAATAAATACCGATCCGGCTTTGGCATCTTCCACCGCAAAAGACGCACCGCTGTTTTTCTGCTTCAACTCCGTTACCTGCATTCCCTGGTTTTTCAACGTATCTGCGGTCTGTTCCAGCAAAGAATAATCCAACGTTCCCAGATGCAGATCCGTTACGGCTGCATTTGTCGCAAACTGAACCGTGACCGTTTCATTTTTAAATGCGCCGAGGCAGACCAGTCCGTTACAGAAATCGCTTGGATACTGTTCATTTTCATAGTAATACGAAGCCGGAATTTTAACCGGAGTGCCATTGACATAAATTGTCACCGGATTCTCTCCCGTATTCGTTCCATAAAAGTACAATACCTGCGTATTTTCTCCGACCGTCAACGTCGCTGTTCCATTTTGAATCTGCCCGCTGATATCTGTGATCAACGGCTGTTCCTCTCCGGAGACAGCGCGGAACAGATCATTTTGTGTCGCAAATTTATCATAAGAAGCCTCCAACGACTCAAGATTGCTCTGAACAGCAAACGGAAATTGAAGTTTCATTTTGTACAATGACAGGGAATCATCTTTTCCCCCATCCACATCCTTTACCTTGTCATAAAGAAGCGGTGGAAGTTCTCTCTCGCTAAAAGCATCCCGAATCTGAAATAAACTGTCGCTAAATACGGTTCCACCGGTGTCCAGCAGCTGCGTCCAGTTAATCGTATACCCAAGGGCGGAATACATCGGCTGCAGATTTGGATTCAGCACATGCCAGTAATTGGAAATTGCCTGTCTTCCCAGAACGATCGAATATTGGATATGGTCCACTTTATAATCCATATTTTTAATGCGTTCAAACGGCTCTGTTTCGGTATCAAGACTGTTTGACAAAGAATTCGCCGCTTCCAAATACTGCGCATCGTAAACCGTAACATTATCTTTATTTGGGGCAAAACTGATCAGGGATGTTCCAATCAGCTCCGCACACAAAAGCAGGACAATGACCGGTTTTCCTTTTTTCACTTTGAAAAAGACGATGTACGCGATCAGAAAAACAATTTCCAATGCCACACATAAAAAGCCGTCTTTTAATGTTTCATAATCGGGATTTGCGCAGTAAGACGCATACCGGTTTTTCCATACCAAGGTCATGATGATGGTCGTCATCAAAGCAGCGGCAGCCAGCAAAATCCCCTTCTTCTGCCGAACTTTTTTAACCGCTTGAATCTTGCTCTTTTCATAATTATCCGCAAGCAGGCAGACGGCAAAATCAACGAGCGAAAATGTGATCACAAAAATAAATCTTACCGGCCAGCAGGCGCGGCTTCCCCCATGCCACAAAAGCTCCGTCCCCGGCACGATGACAGAAACTGCCAGCAGAATCACACGAAGGATCTGTGCTCTGTAACGTTTCCACTTCTCTTTCGCTGCTCCTTTTCCGGTAACGAGAAGAAATAGAATCGCCGCCAGCGGAAGAGCCATATTGACCACCAGCCGCTGCACATCTTTCCATTCCGTTTCGCTCCAGGTCGCCTTAACCGCCGTCTGATACGTCTGCAAAAACCCGCCGGTCTGCGTTCTTGATGTATTGGAAATGCCATTTAATGCCGGGATTGTAATGACCGCACTCAAAAGACAGCCCGCTACAACCGCCACAAACAACCGAAGAACGGTCTCTTTTTGATCCGAACGTTTTCCTTCCGTTGCCAAAAAGATACGAAGTCCACTTGTAAAAAATAGGAAAATGCAAAGAATCGCCCCGGTATACACATTACTGATCATTGCCCACGCAAGCACTATGATAAAAAAGCGGCTTTTCTTTTTCTCCATCAACCGGTCAAGACCGATCATTAAGAGCGGCAGGAAAAAGGCCGCATCCATAACGAGCATGATTTGGAAATGAACCAGACTGGCTGCCCCAAAAGCGTACAATACGCTTCCCAAAATCGGAACGATGGACGGAATCTTATATTTGCGGAGATAAAAATACATCGCAAAAGCAAGGCCGATCATTTTCAATAAGATAAAGATATTGGCATAATAATACAATGCCCCACGCGGGCACAAATACAACAGTAAATTCAGCGGGCACAATATAGAACTCAGTGATGCTGCCCCGGAAATATCCATTCCCAATGCGGAATTCCACGTAAAAAACGGACTTGCTTTTCCATGCAGCACATCCCACATATAGTACATTCCATTGGGAATCGTCTGCTGTACCATATCCCCTCGCGCGATCGAATGCTCTCCAAAAGGAAAAATCCCGTTTGCCGCGTAAGCAAGCAGAACGACCACACTGATCACAGCTGCAATGATCCCAAGATCCTTTGCCGTCGCTGCCATCTGTTTTTTATCTTTCTTCTGAACCCAAGTTTTCCACTGACTCATAAGTTCCTCCTTTTCCCTTTTCCAAAAGTTCATACAACGGTTTCCGCACTTTCTTTCTGGTAATTTCTACCAATCCCAATGCTGTCATATCAATGACTTTTGCCGGCACACGGTCTTTTTCCATCTCCTGTTCCAGCAATTTCAGCAATTCCTCGACATGGGCGCTTTCTTCCATATCAATGAAATCGATCAAAATAATCCCGGACAGATTGCGAAGCCGCATCTGCCTCGCTGCCTCGACCGCCGCTTCTTTGTTCAGTTTAAAAAAGGTATGTTCTTTGTTTCGTTTTCCCTGAACCGCCTTTTCCGTATTGACATCAATCACCGTCAATGCTTCCGTCGGCTCAATGACAAGAGAACCACCGCTTTTTAACCAAACATGCTTTTTGAAACATTTTTCCAATTTGGAAGAAATTCCCAGTAACTTATCCAAAGGGTAATTGTCTTCGTAGAAGCAGATCGTTTCTTCCTTCAGCTGCGGATCCTTTTTTAACTCCTCAAAAATGCCTTTTTGATCGGTTATAATGCGGTCAAAATAATGGTTTCCGCTTGCTTTGATGTATTTCACCAATTCCCGCTCGGCACCATATAATTTTGAAAAGCACGTGCGGTGAGGGGCCTTTTTGCGAAGTTCCCGCATCTGTTCCAACAAGGCATGACATTCTTTTATAATCGCATCATCGCTTGCATTTTGACACGTCGTCCGCAGGATCATTCCATATTCTTCTCCGGCAAACTGCGAAAGAATACGTTCCATCCTCTCCCGCTGCGAAGAATCGTTTATTTTTTTTGAAATATTTTTTGTCGTAATATCGGTCGTAATAACCGCATACATCCCTGCCAGTTCCAGTTTCCGCGAACAGACCGGCTGTTTGCTTTTCACCGCCGGCTTTATGATCTGAACCGGAAATTCCATTCCCTGCATAACCTCAGAAAATTCTTCTTTCTTTAACGGCAGATAACACATATTGTTTTTGGTCACTTCCAAAAACGCCGCCTGAATATTCGGAACCACATTTTTTACTTTGGCAAGATAAATGTCGCCAGTTGCGATCGTCTGCTCTGCCTCTGCCGGTTCCACGATAATGTCATACAGTTCGTTTCCCTGAAAAACAGCGGACAAAAGATGATTTTTGTAAGGAATTACAGCAAGTTGTCTCTCTATCATTCGGAAGCGGCTCCTTCCTCATCCATAAAATACATCTGAAGTCTGTGAATCTGGTAGGAATACGGTCGAAACTGCGCCTGTACATAGTGCTCAAATGCCTGCAGAACATGTTCCGGTTTGATGTTGATCGAACTACCGGAAGTCAGCTGTAAAAACAGGCAGTCTTCACTGTCGAATTCATTGTGAAGTTCCGGAAGTGCCTCGCCCGTCTTTTCTTCAAATGTTTCACGGGTAAATGCGTACTGCTGAATATACGGTTTGATATCCATCTCTTTTTCGCTCTTTTTGGTCTTTTTTAAAATAATGATCTGCGGCTGCTGCATAAATGCTTCAAACATTTCCGGCAACGAAAATTCACCGGCAGCGCCGCCTTCTTTATTTTCCATATTCTGCCAGAAACAGTCTTCTTTTTTCACCGTGATCATATAATCACAGGCGTGCAATAATGCCATCGAAGTCTTTGATTTATCCGGAAGAACTTTCATTTCTGTCACAAACAATTCGTCTGTCATACATGTATTTAAGTAGTTTACAACTTCGTTCGGATCTTCCGAAGGAAGGGATACAAATTCAATATCAATATATTCTCCGTCGCTCGTCAATCCGACACTTAACGGAGAAGCAAAACTCATGATCTGATGTGGGTTAAACCCCTGTGAATAAGCCACATCCATCTTCGCTCGCCGAAGTGCTTTCTGGAAAAACCGCATACAGTCGAGGTGTCCGATAAATTTGATCGAACCGGTTTTTGTAAAACGAAATCTTGTTTTCATGCCTGCCTCCATTCCATGCAGACACCTGAACCAAATTTGGCGGCTCCACATCCACTACATTTTGCCCGGCAATTCGGGGTCACTTTTTCCTGCAGGGAATTTTCATATTCGCGATACAGGAAATTCTTGGAAACTCCAATGTCAATAAAATCCCACGGGAAAATTTCATCTTTGCCGCGCTCCCGGTAATTATAAAAATAGCGCGAAACACCATTTTCATCCATTACCTGTTCCCATACATCTTCTTTAAAATAGTCCGTCCACGCGTCAAAAATACAGCCTCTGCGATACGCATCTTCAATCACTTTACACAGTTTGCGGTCTCCTCTGGCAAAGATTCCCTCTAACTCGGAAGTAACCGCATCGTGACATTGATAACGGATCGAGCGCTGGTTTAACTGCTCTTTCACTTTTCCAAGCAGAAAACGCCGCTTCGACTCAAACTGTTCTGCCGTATTCATCGGCGACCATTGGAATGGCGTAAATGGTTTCGGTACAAAAAAGGACGAACTTGCCACGATCTCCGGCCGTCCATGACGTTCTTCTTTGGGCAGTTCAAAATATTTGGCAGCAATTTTATCCGCCAATACCGCGATCTGCTCGATATCGTCTTCCCGCTCGCCCGGGAGACCAAGCATAAAGTACAATTTTACACGGTTCCAGCCGCCCTGAAATGCCTCCCATGCGCCCGACAAGATCACTTCTTCGGTAAGACCTTTATTGATCACATTACGCATTCGCTGGGATCCTGCCTCCGGCGCAAATGTCAGACTGCTCTTTTTGACATCCTGCACTTTACTCATGACATCGAGCGAAAAGGCATCGATTCGCAGTGACGGCAGCGAAATATTGATCTTTCGCTCATCACATTCATCAATCAGAAAATACACCAATTCCGATAATTCTTTATAGTCACTGGAGCTCAATGAACTCAGTGTGATTTCCTCATATCCGGTATTATCGAGCATCGTAACTGCCATTTTTTTCAGATAATCAATGTCTCTCGGACGGATCGGACGATAGATCATCCCCGCCTGGCAAAAACGGCATCCGCGGATACATCCCCGCTGAATCTCCAACACAACGCGGTCCTGCGTCGCCTTGATATAAGGAACCAATGGCTTCTCCGGATAATACGTATGAGTCAGATCATTGACGACCTGTTTTTTCACCTTTTCCGGCGCCGTTTCGCAGTTTGGCACCATGGCATGGATCGTTCCATCCTGATTATATGTAACATCGTACAAAGATGGCACATAGATTCCATCCACCGTCGCCGCAATCTCCAAAAATTCCCGTCTTGATTTTCCTGATTTTTTCCATTCTTTATATTTATCCAAAAGTTCACGGTACGATGTCTCGCCCTCACCGATATAAACCAGATCAAAAAAGTCTGCGATCGGTTCCGGATTATACGTACAAGGTCCTCCGCAGACGACAAACGGATCTTCCATCGTGCGGTCTTTCGTATACAGCGGAATCCCGGACAGATCTAAAACTTGCAAAATATTGGTATAACACATTTCATACTGCAGTGTGATCCCTAGAAAGTCAAACTCTTTGATCGGCTGCTGGCTCTCAAGCGCAAACAACGGAATGTGCTTTTTCCGCATAATCTTGTCGAGATCCGGCCACGGAGAATAGACTCTCTCGCAATACGTGTCTTCCCACTGATTAAACATATCATATAATATCTGGATTCCCAGATGCGACATTCCAATCTCATACACATCCGGGAAACACATGCAAAACCGGACATCTACCGATGCCGGGTCTTTTTTTACCATATTAATTTCATTTCCTGTATATCTGGCAGGTTTTTCTACACTCATCAGAATTTCATCCGAAAGTGCCAAAAAACGTCTGTTTTTCAAAGCCATAATGATATCTGCTCCTGTTCTTAATGTTCGTCACTTTTTCATTATAACATTCTTGAAAATTCTCTACAAGAATAAATTGCTTTTTTTTGCCTGCTATGCTAAAATTATGTTTAGAATTATGCTTTAAGAAAGGAGCTTATTTATGTGGTGTCCAAAATGTAGAAATGAATATATTAATGGAGTTACTACTTGTGTAGACTGCGGTTGTGATCTGGTCGAGGAACTTCCGGAAGAAATCGATGAAAATGAACCGGTTGCCATCGGCTCTCTCGCCAAAGAAGAAACAGCTGCTAAACTTGTCAGTTACTTAAACCGCGCGGGACTGCTCAGTTGTGCTGTACGTCCACAGCCGGAAAATGAAGAGGGTGAAATCCCTGCCTACGATATTATCGTCGCCGGAAAAGAATTGGTTTATATCCATCAGCTCTTTGATGGTCTGACCGAAGACGCTGATGACGACGAGAATCCGGATCTGGAACTTCTGCTTCCGAAATTCGAAGAAAAATATGCTGAAATTCAAGATGAGGAAGCAAATAAACTTCTCTCCGACCTTCGTACGGAAGCCAGTACCGTTTATGTCAATAAAAAAGATACCTATTCGGATTTTAAATTCAGCGGAATCAGTTTTATCGTGTTTGCTGTCCTTGGTTATCTTTTTGCACTCTTAAACGGCTTGGGTGTGTTGACAATATTTAACACATTTTCTGTTGTCGTTTTAACGATTGTATTTACCATTTTTATGATTATCGGAATTTCTTCGATCCATAAAGCAAACACTATCAAAACGCTTGTTTCGGAAGAAGAAAATGTACTCGAAGACGTTGAAAATTACATCGCAGAACATTTTACCGATGACTATTTTGCTTCTCTTCCATCGGATGAAAGCCTGAGTGACGAGGAAAATTTCCTGATGATCACAGACCGGTTAAAAGTCGAATTGACCGAAGCATTTCCATTGTTCAGCCGCGGATACATCGATCAGCTGGTGGATGATCGCTACGGCGAATATTTAGATTCTAAGGAAAGCGAAGACGAAAATGTAGAAGAATAAAATCAAAGGGTTGTCCAAAACGGGCAACCCTCTTTATTCTATGAAATCACTTTTTTTGTCTGCCATTTTCCCGATAAATAACGGATGACAAAGAACAGGGATCGCACACCCCAGTCAATAAACATGCCATACCATACTCCCAAAATCCCAAGATTACATACCACGGCAAGAAAATAACTGCAAAGTACGCGGAACATCCACATGGACAAAATTCCGGTAAGCATCGTATATTTGACGTCTCCCGCCGCCCGCAATGCATTTGGCAGGGTAAAACTGAGCGGCCAGATAAAGACGGCGACGGAACTGAACCAGCGAAGCACTTCTACCGCCATATCGGTTGCCTCTTTCGACAGTGAAAACACACCAACCACCTGCGGAGCAAAGACAAACAATAAGGCGTTCATAATCCAGTCGCCGGCATACGCAAGCACCATCAATTTCTTTGTATATTTTTTCGCCTGCTCTATTTCTCCGGCTCCCAGACAATTTCCGACAACCGTGATCAGGGCAAGACCCATCGACATCCCCGGAATATTGGGAAATTCAATCACCGAATAACTGACCGAGTTTGCCGCGATCGCCGCCGTTCCAAATTTCGTGATCATGCTTACTACCATCAGTTTTCCCACTTGAAACATACTATTTTCGATTCCACTGGGAATTCCAATCCGCAAAATTCTCGTTATCATTTTTCGGTTCGGTAGCAGTTCCCGCAATCGTTTCAGCTGCAATGGATTGTATGGCTTTGTCACCAAAATGACCATGCATATTCCACACACAATGCGGCTGACCAATGTAGCAAGTGCCACACCAAGCACGCCATATCCCATCATAACAAGCACGGCATTTAGCACAATATTGATTGCATTCATAAGCACACTAAGGATCATACTGACTTTACTGTTTCCGACACTTCGAAAGATCGCCGCGCCGGCATTATACACACCAAGGAACGGATAAGATAACGCCGTCACAAACATATAAATCCATGCACTGTGCATTACCGTCTCTTCGACTTTTCCAAAAATTGCTGGCAGCATCCGGTGTCCAAATACGGCACAGATCAACGCAGCCGCCACCGAAAACACAAGAAGCACGGTTTCCAGCTGTGCCGCCGCAAATGTCGCCTCTTCGGTATCTTTCCGTCCATTGTATTGACTACAGACGACGGCTCCTCCGGTCGCCAGCGCTGCCATCACCTGTATGATAAGCAGATTGATATTGGTCGTCAATGCCACACCCGACACAGCGGCTTCTCCGGCTTTCGACACCATCAGCGTATCGACCATTCCTACCATAACATTCAAAAACTGCTCAAACATCAGTGGCAGGATCAATGCCTTTAATTGTTTTCTATTGTAAATCAACTCCGGGTCACGACCTCTCCTTTTTGAATCAAATAGGAAAGAAAGGCATCGCACGCCTCGTCCACATCGCGGTAAGTCCGTTCAAAATCCCCGGTATACCACGGATCCGCAATACTTCTTTCCTCCCCGGCAAAGGACAAAAATTTGTAAATCTTTTTGTCTTTGTCTTCGCCAAAGACGCGTTTCATATTGCGGATGTTCATGTCGTCCATCCCGATCAAATAGTCATATTCGTCATAATCTTTTTTACGGATCTGTCTCGCCCGCTTGCCATAACAGCTGATGCCAAGCCTCGACAGAATCTGCTGTGTGCCATGATGCGGCATATTTCCAATTTCTTCCGTACTGGTCGCCGCAGATTCGATATGAAACTGCTCTCCCAGTCCTAGTTTTTGAACTTTGTCACGGAAAATAAATTCGCACATAGGGGAGCGACAGATATTGCCATGGCAGATGAATAATACTCGAATCATAACTTTCTATATCCTTTCGATACCTTTCAACACCTCAAAATTCTAAGCACATCGGTGTTTTCTGTATCCATATTCTTTTTTTCATTTTTTATCAAAATACACCTTATTTTCTCATATTTTCACACTCAAAAGGTGTAAAAAAAGGTGTAAATTTGAACGTTTTGCACCTTGCCTTTTCGACAGGCTAACTAGAAGTTGAACATCTCCATTTCTTCTTCACTTGCTAACTGCTCCACAATTTCTTCCTGGTGCATCAATTCATTTTCTTTTTGCATCATTACATACATTTCTTCTTTCACATCATCTACCTGCAGATGTGTGTATGTATCAAAAGTAATTTCCATAGAACTATGTCCCATAATATACTTTAGCTTGGCAGGATTCATACCTGCTTTTGCCATCTTGGTACAAAAAGTATGTCTGCACACATGAGGAGTTATCGTTGGCAATGGTTCCTTATACAGCTTATTGTACTTCTCTCTGATAAATTGAAAATACTTTTCCCAATGCAATGCCACCATCGGCATGTCATTCTGGTCTAAGTAAAGGAAACCACTATACCCATCGACCACAGGTTCCTTCTTTACTTTTCTACGATTTTTAATAATCGTCCGAAAGCACTCCGCCACTTGCTCTGTCATGGGAACTTTTCGCACACCGGCTGTTGTTTTTGTCTTCTGAATAATATATGCTTTCTTTTCGTTATACACCCGAACCAATTGATGATCTACATTTATCACCATATTGTCAAAATCTATATCCGAAATTGTAAGCCCAACAAATTCAGAGATTCGCAATCCCGTGTTAAACAGTATATATACACCCTCATACACTCTATTATAGTGTACATCGGAGCGAATAAAGTCAAGAAATAACCTTTCCTGCTTTCTGGTAATTGCCTGTCTCATAACACTATCATTAACAATCACACTAGCCAATTCAAAGTCAAAAGGATTCTTTCTTATAAAGTCATCCTCATAAGCCAATTGAAATGCCGGTCGTAACACGCCTCGAATGGAATGTATGGAACTATATCCTCTTCCATTTTTCTGCAAATTGATTAACCATGCTCGTGCATCTGATGTTCGTACCGACGATATTTTTCGCTTGCCAAAATCATCTTTTTTCAAGAAATTGACCACCGTTTTGTATCCCAGCCGTGTACTTGGTTTAACACCGATTTTTTGCGAAATATATAATTCCACCAAAGCTAATACTGTCATATCTCCACGACTTATTGCCAGTCTATCCTGCTTATCCTTCATGATTCGCGCAATTTTCTCACGCAACGATTCATCTTTTTTTCCATTTACTGCAGGGTCATTTGGCACTAATCGAGTAGAATACACATATCTGGATTTACCTAACTCATCCACATATTTATAACGGTATCTGCCATCCGCCAACTGTATCTCTCCATTGTGAAGTTTTCTGTTCTTTTTGTCTCTTCTATTTGTTTTCATATATGCTTTCCTTTCTTTTCATTAAAGAAAGTCAAGCCCTAATATGATATAAACATGATAACACATTTCTTTACTTCTGCAAAAGTTTTATTTTTCTACATTTATATACTACTTTAACTAAACCGCATTTGCAGAATCCAAATATTCTTCAAATAATTTTCGCTTTATCTGAACACGATTCCCAACCATCAATATATACGGTGCATATGGATCTTCTGATACAAGCGCCCGAAGCCTCGCGCGTCCAATATGAAAATATGCTGCCGCCTCATCAATAGTCATGGTATATCTTTGCCAAATAGGAACATCCAATTTTTCTACTTTTGATGACATGGTTTCACCTCCACCATTAATCAGGCACTTCACACAAGAGTCCATTTACCAGTCCTTCCACTTCTAAACGATATATCATTAATCGAAGAAGATAATTAGCCATATGTCGTGCACCACGCTCCCAATCTTCTATTGTTCGACAAGGAATCCCAAAATATTCGGAAAATTCTTTCTGCGTCATGCCTGCTTGTTTTCTTGCTTTCTTTAATAATTCCATTGTTTCCATTTACGCCCCCTTTTTACAATGTGTGTTTCTATAACTACAGATTACCACGCATTGCGTTGTTTGTCAAGGCTAATTGAAACAAAATCTCCAGTTGAAATCATCAGTGGTTATGGTTAGTAACCCACTCGGGACTTGCACCCTCTTCTCTTGGACCCTTACGGGGAGTATCATTATCACAGAACAGTCGCAACCACGGAATCACCACAATTCCTATTTTGCATGGATGTTATCGCTCCCGGCATCTCACATCAGGTGGACGTTCAAGGATGAAAACACATTCTCATCCCATCAATCCTATCCTTACCGTTCCTGGCGCATCTGCGGCACGGCGCAATGCGTAACTGTTCCTCATGTCCGATGAAATCATCATATTTAGTTGTGTGTGTCTGACAGGAAATTCCTTTTCTGTGGACACATCTAAATTATAAAATCGGGTTTTGAAAAATGGTAGACTAAATGTTCCGTGGTACTTGTATCGGTTTATCGGAATATCTTGTGCAAATTCCTCAAAAAAAAGAGGCAGCAAAACAATTGTTTATATGCTACCTCATACATTATGTATTTTTTATTTTCATCATTTGCTTCTTTCTGCAATCCGCTTCAAGCTATGCAAATATTCAAGCATTATTTCCCGGTACTCTTCCGGGAGTGATCTTGCTTCAAGAATTGCTTGAATCTCCTCATCTTTTTCCAATACAAGGATTTCCTCGCTTGTTTGAAACAGGTCAAACGGCTCTATCTGCATTCCATGGCATATCTTAATGATATTACTTTCACGGATATCATAATCTTCTTTTCTTATGATGTCATAAATTGTACTAAGCGATATTCCACTTCTTTGTGCAAATTTATATTTCGACATCTTTGTTTCTTCTAAATATTCCAAAAGTTTTTTTCGGACTATGCTTTGTTCCATTCGGAAAGCACTCACATCCTTTCTGTGACCACATTTGCATTATACAATGACAATTCTATTTTCAACAGACTAATTGTTCCGTGATACTTATTACGGTTCTCCGTGATAATCACGCACTTTTCTATAATCTATGGGTCCGGACGTCGTATGTGTTCCTCATCGGCATGCTTCCATAATATTCTAAGCAACATCAATAGAAGCATTTTTTTGGTACTGGTTCTCCCCATCTGTGTTCTTCTCCCTCCTATCCTTCATCCCACAGAACACAGACCCTCTATACAAAAGAAAAAGAGGATTCATGTTCCTGACATGTTCCTCTTTACTCTTTTACTGCTTATTCATATTCATTTGCTCGCCGGACTCGGCGGTATGTACTCTGTCAATTCTCCTAAATCCACATTCAAATACAAGCACAATTTACATAGAAATTTCAAATCCCATCGGGTTTGCTTGTCTTGGCAATACCTATTGAAGTTTGTGCGTGGTATATCCATATCTTTACATAGTTTATTTTTACTAATTCCACGCTCATCCAATATTTCTTCAATCCGCAAATGAAGATGACCTAAATCAGTAACATACTCATTCGTATTTTGCATGCGAAACATCTCCTATAAAAGTATATTTTAATTTTATAGGATTAGTCACATTTTTATAATTCACAGTTATGCGACTGACAGATATGTTACCCTCCTACTCCATTTTTATCCATCTCAGTCTGCTCCTTTACAATACAAAATCAACAAGTTTCATTTTGTACTTGAAAAGGAAAATGCCCGCATAAAGGAATTATTAGAAAAAGCAAATAATCACTAACCATTAACCACCAACCACCGCAAGGTATTCACAAGCCACAGAATACACTATGCGGTGGTTTTTTCTCAGTCGGTGAAACCCGTCCACCTATTCCAAATACAGATAAAAGTAGTGGCTGTCAGCGGGATCTTTGATATGCTCCCTTCTAGGTAGACAAGTGAAATAATTAAACTTGTTACTTAGGAGGGAGCATATTTTATGTCTAAAAGAAATATATCTGCACAAGATAAGATAAATGCTGTAAAAAGATACTTGAACGGTCTGACAAGCCAACGAATACTTGCAAATGAGTTTAGTATATCTCAAGCTTCCATTCAACAATGGATTACTAATTATGAAAGTATGGGAGAAGATGCATTCTTGATGAAAAGTTATAAGCATTATTCTGCTGAATTAAAAAGGAAGGCAGTTCTAGACTATCTGTCTGGAAAAGGATCACAAACAGATATCTGTAAAAAATATGGTATTCGTTCAAAAAGTAAGTTACAAAAGTGGATAAAGAAGTATAATGGTCATGAAGAGTTAAAATCTTCTGGAACAGGAGGAAGTATTATCATGACCAAAGGAAGAAAAACCACATTTGAAGAACGGGTTGAAATAGTACAATATTGCATCGCACATAACCATAATTATGCTGAAACAGCAGAGAACCATCGGGTATCTTATCAACAGGCACGTAGTTACACTATTAAATATGAATCTGGCGGAGTGGAAGCTTTAAGAGATAAACGTGGAAAACGGAAAAATCCTGACGAGATGAATGAATTAGAAAGTTTGCGTGCCGAAGTTAAAATTTTAAGAGCAGAGAAAGAACGTGCTGAAATGGAGGCTTCTTTCCTAAAAAAACTCGAAGAGATAGAAAGGAGGCGGGGCTAAGCCTGGTCCGTCATGAATATGTATATCAGGCAATCAAAGACGAACACGAAGAACATAATTATCCCATCACTGACCTTTGCAAACTCGGTAGAGTTTCTAGAGCAGCTTACTATAAATGGTTACATAGAGAAATTCCAGAAAACGAACGAAAAAACAAACGAATTGCAGATGAAATAGAAAAGATTCATACGGAATCGCCGGACAAAGGATATCGCAGAATCAGAGATGAATTGGAACGTTATCATAACATTGATGTTAATGACAAACGTGTGTTACGTATTTGTCGCAAACTTAATATTAAATCAACTATCAAGTACTCCAATAATGGATGCACGAGACAGGCTTCAAATTCCCAATATATAGCAGAAAATATACTTAACCGGGAGTTTACTGCTGATGCACCAAATGAAAAATGGCTCACAGATGTAACAGAGTTCCATTATTATATCGGGATTGAGAAACGTAAGGTCTATTTAAGTGCAATTTTGGATTTATATGACCGAAGAATTGTAGCTTACACGATTGGGGATTCGAACAACAATTATCTTGTATTTAGCAACTTTGAGGATGCGGTGACAAAAAACCCTGATGCACATCCATTGTTTCATAGCGACAGGGGATTCCAATATACTAACAGGGCATTCCACGCGAAAATCGAGGCGGCAGGTATGGTGCAGAGCATGTCAAGAGTAGCCAGGTGCATCGATAAGGGACCGATGGAAGGTTTTTGGGGAATTTTAAAGAGAGAACGTTACTATGGAAAACGATTCACTGATAAAGAAACACTCATAAAAATGATTGAGGATTATATAGATTACTACAACAATAAACGATTGCAAAGAAATCTTGGAGTTTTAACTCCTATGGAAAAACACACACTTTACGAGCCTGTGAAAAAACTGCCAGTAGTTCACTCTACTGGCAGGAAAAATGAGACCGTTTCACGTTTTGTGTAAACTCAAAAAACTGACATAAGATTTTATTGATAGTTATTAAGAGCAGAGACCAGATTTTGGTTCTCTGCTCTTATCTGCATTATACAGGTATAAATGCACATGTCAAATAGATTTTCCTAGAATTCTGCTTTTTCCAGCCGTTCTTCAAAATAGATCTCCAGCTGGGCTCGTATCTGGGACCAGTCCCTGCGGCGTCCGGTCCATTTTTTAGTGATGTCCATGGTAGCCAGATAGAGCATTTTTAAGAGGCTGTCATCGCTTGGAAATACAGTCCTGCTTTTGGTGACCTTACGCAGCTGCCGGTTGAATCCTTCAATCGCATTAGTTGTATAAATCAGTTTCCGCACTTCATTGGGATATTTAAAATAAGTGGAAAGTGTAGCCCAGCGTTCGCTCCAGGATTTATAGATCTTCGGATATTTGCTGTTCCATTTTTCGCCAAAAGATTCTAATTCCTCCAGGGCTGCAGCTTCATCAGGTGCTGCATAAACCATTTTTAAATCTGCCATAAGTTTTTTCAGATCTTTATAGGATACATAATTCGTGGTATTCCGGATCTGGTGGATGATACACTGCTGGATCTCGGTCTTTGGATAAACTGCCTCGATCGCCTGTGGAAATCCGTTCAGTCCATCCACACAGGCGATCAGAATGTCCTGCACACCACGGTTTTTCAATCCGTTAATAATAGACAGCCAGAATTTTGCACCTTCATTTTCCCCAACATACATGCCGATCACATCCTTTTTCCCATCCATATCGATCCCAAGGGCAATGTATACCGCACGTTTCACAATACGCCCTTCACTGCGGACGTGGTAGTGGATCGCATCCATGTAAACAACAGCATATATCTCCTGCAGTGGACGCTCCTGCCATTCCTTTACAAGTGGCATTATTTTATCGGTAATACGGCTGATCGTGCTGTCTGAAATATCCAGATCATAAAGCTCTTTTAAGTGTGCTTCGATGTCTCCCGTGGTCATTCCTTTTGCATACATAGATATGATCTTTTCTTCCATGTCCTGAGTGACCGTATTCTGATATTTTGGTATCAGCTGCGGTTCATACTCCCCTTTGCGGTCCCTTGGGATTGCAATGTCCATATCCCCATAACTGGTACGCATTGTTTTCTTGGAATGTCCATTCCGGCTGTTATCGGTCTCTTTGTTGCGGTAATCGTATTTGGAATACCCCAGTTCCTCATTAAGCTCTTCGTCAAGAGCCCCTTCCAATAAAACAGACATCATGTCCCGCATGATGGAATTAACATCGTTTCCGCTTTTGATACTGATATCATTCTCCTTGAGATATCCCTGCATCATTTCGCGCATTGCTGCTTTTTGTGGTGAATCACTTTTTCTTCTTGCCATAATAAAAACCTCCAAACTGAGTAATGTTATCTTACATCAGTTTGAAGGTTTACACAAACTTTGGGACACTCCCGGAAAAATTTATATTTTTTCAATTGTCTACTTGACGGGAAGCAGTTCAAATATCCATCACTCCAACCTACGCCAAAACGAATTAGTCTGCTTAATTCTTGAAATCATACCATCAAGACTTTCCTTCATCTACTTTCATAGACTTCTTTGGTACTACGATTTGAACTGACTTCTGTATGTTCAGCCATGTCATGCAGCATGAAGTTACTAGGGAGTAAATATTATATTAATCTACAAAGCGAACTATACAGATCTCCCCAGTTAAAGGGCGTAATCTTTCCCTCCACATATCTGCCGCACTTACCCCGTATACCTTCGTATAATTATTGGGCTTCGGCTTACCATCCGACTTCCCTCAGATTCCACAACACACCTCGCGATGGATACCCTTGACATTAGCTGTAAGTTTCCCACTATCAGAACACTTTACGGACTTACAGCGAGTACCGATTAGATAACGTCCATGATGAGCAAACCAAAAAAGTTATAATCTCGACAAGACTATAACCTTTTTGTAAAAATATTGATTCTTTCTGTTCATTCTTTATTATTTTATTTTAATCTTTCTTTTACAATGCCAACCGCAAAATGGTTCTTCGTAATCCTCGCTGTCTTCCATATAAGGTTCAAAATACCTTGTAATCTGAACATAATAGGTTTTTCCCTTTTCCAACCTCTTTGACAAGCCGTTTCCATAAGGGGCTGTGAACACCACAACTGTAGCATTTGACATGTCTTTATTCTCAGAATACCTGAAATAATAGGCATCACTGCTCTTTTTATAACCTTTTTTCCCGAAACTCTTATCCTTCACTGTCACCTTAATTCTTCCATTTGAAGAAGATACTTTATATTTTTTGAATATCGCTTTTACTTTAAGCGTACCAAATAGTTTTTCTGGTATACATTCAGGAAAACACTCCCAGTCATTTAGGGTATAAATATACCACCCAATAAAAGTATAGCCCTTTTTTTTCGCTTTCTTTGGCAATTTTGTCTTTTGACGATATCTATATGTTTTTGGTTTTTTCCCCGTAACCTTTCCTCCGTCGAGTGCATACTTTATTTTATATTTTCGAAAAATTGCTTTCGCAGTTTTTCCTGATTTCAATTTCGCAACTTTTTTCTTTCCTACATACCAGTTTCTTTTACCCTTTAGTGTGTCAAGTGGAATCGCAGTTTTGGAAAGATTCACTATCTTTTTTAAGGAAAAGCAACTCTCGACAAAATTTTTTGATATTTCCCGCACTGACTTCCCTACCGTAATCGTTTTTAACCGACTGCAATTATAAAAGGCAGACCTCCCTACACTTTCTACTGTATCAGGAATTTTAAATTTTTCAAAATTGCAGTTTTCAAAAGCACGCTCTTCTATTTTCTTTAATTTTTGCGGCCATTCAATAGTTTTAAGTTTCAAACATCCCGAAAAGGAAACCGCTGGTATTGTGGTCATATTAGCCGGAAAGTGGACTTCTTTTATATATTTACCACCCGCAAATGCGAATATTCCTAGTTCCTCTAGTGAATCGGGCAATACAACATATTGTAAGTAATTGTCCTCAAATGCATTATCACCTATTTTTTTCAAATTCTTAGGAAATTGGATATCGGACGTCCATGAAAAGTTAAATGCGTCCTTTCCTATCTCTATCAATGAATTGGGTAATGATATATCCATCTTTTGATACATCAAATTTGCAAAACTTTTTTCACCTATTTTTTGAATTCCATCTTCTATGGTAATTTTTCTAATTTTTTTGTTAATCTGTTCATCTTCATTGAATTTCTTTGTTATTGTTCCTGTTCCGCTAATATAAAGCAAGCCATCGTCCGACAATGTATAGGTACAATCTAATCCACATCTTCCTTTCACTTCTGCAGCACTATATATCGGTGCTGCAGAAATAGCGAAGATTGAAAATGCCAAAACAATACTAACTATCTTATTGTATAGCTTCATTTTTTACTCCTTTTCGTATAATTTATTTCTTTCATATACGTTTTAGGAATTGAACATATATACTGTTTCGATTTATCTGTGGTGTTTCCCTCTCCATTATTTGGTGCCACTAAAAAGAAAATATCCTCACCATATATATGTAATCCTTCCATTTCTCTTTTCTTAAAACTGACTTTCTCAGGTATCACACGCATTTGTGTTCGAAAGCTTCCATTTTTTGTTAAATCAGACTTGCTTTTTTTATATAAAGTCATCATACAAATTATCAAAGGTTTGTTCTTGCTCTCGTCACCTGCTGAAAGGTATACTTTATTTTTATTTACCATTTTATTTTTTGCATTTTTACCTTTATAAGTATTAGATACTTCAATTCCTTGATTTGAGTTATAAGGTCGAATAATCTTATTCTTTTTATTTTGCTCACAACTATAGTTGCACCACGTCTTCTTCATAGATTGAAACGAAAGTGATCTCTCAGTTTTATGGCTCTCAAAATATTTAATAATTTTATCCATTTGAAAACATGCAATTTGCACTTTAGAAATTTTTATATTTTCTTTGTCATCTCCATTCAAATCATTGGCAAACCAAACGCACAATGTGTTGTTATCTGCTGATAAAGCAGCATCAATTCTCCCTACCTTAGCAAAATATTTACGTTTTTGATTTGCATATGCCAACTTTGTAATCCTCTTTACATCTTTATCTTGAACAGATATTGTTGATTTCGCTTTATATTCAACTAATGCTAATGACTGTGAGAATTCTTTTCTAACATTAGCTCCTAACAACATATATGTTTTACCATCACAATCAACAAACTCAAACGTCTGCCCATGTGCAAATCCCTTTAGTCTCATGGTGCTATTGTCATCAAAATTTAATATTTTTTTATCTTTTTCGTCAATGCTACATGTAGAAACAAGTACATCGCCCCCCATTCTCTGTGCTATATAATATTTATCACCTAATTTTGCAAATGATTGAACAGCTCTCGCCTTTGATGTCTTCGGTTTATTATCACTAGGATTTTTGAATTCTTCCACTTTTATTCCTTTTATTGTATATTCAATTCCATTTTCACCAATTGTTACCTTTTTAGGTCGATATGCCGGCAACGCATACCCACTCTTGTCATCATTTATATTGCTTCCAACTTTTGATTTTGCTAACAACTTAGTTGTTACTACTTTATATGCCTGATACTGCATTTCTGTGTCAAACTCTTCTTCTTCTCTTTCATATCCATCTTCAATTTCATTCTTAATTTCAGTTTCCACATCTGTAACTTCCATCATATCATATAGATAATATTCGTTTATTTTCATTTCCCCATCCACTTCCGCGATAAATCCAAATGATACAGATGCATTTGCTGGTATTGTAGCATTATAATTTGCATTATTCAAGTACAAATAATTATCTTCATTTTCCTCTACAGTTGCATTCCAAATTTGTTCAATTTTTATATTTGTCTCCAGTTCCAGTTTCCAATCGGAAATCACTCTATTGGACAAATTTTTAATAGTTATTTCTCCATTGACCTTATTTTCATTCCATCGACTGTACTCCTTGCAAGTAACTTCATATTCATCTAATACCTCAGCACATTCTTGCGTAAGAAATACTTTATCAGGAAATTTTATATCAGTAGCACATTTCAAAGTCATTCCAAATGTAACCGACTGACCAACTTCAATATCCTGATTCCAATTCAAATTTTGTATTGTGTAAGTAGAATTTTCTTTATCAGCCACTTTAGCATTCCAGATATTTTCTACCTCAGCTTCCATATCAAAGCGTACTTTCCAATCCTCTATCTTTTCATCTAAGCTGTTTTCAAGAGTTACCTCTACATTACAATGATCCTTCCAGGAAGATATAACCTTAAATTTTGCATTGATGTTATTTTCTTCCAAAATATCCAACGCATCATCGTAATCTAAATCACCATAATCAACTCCATTATTATCATCATCGTCATCAAGCTCAGTATCGCCAAACTCTATATTTGCATAATTTTCATCATCTTCGATACTGTCGCCCTCTCTAAGTTCAAAAGCATACACAGAAATATTATTACTTAAAAACATATTGGACAACATTGCTAGCAACATAACTAAAACTACTAATCTTTTTCTCATCTTAATACTCCTCTCTGTAAAACCAGAAATTAATTCAAATAATGTAGTAACTACTAAGTCACATTATAAGTATCATATTGTTTAAAATTGTAAAAAGCTTTAACCAAAACTATAACTTGATTTATTGTGTTTCCTGTTATAGTTTGATTTTCTTCTTTTGTAACATTATCCTATTTTAATTCTTCTGGCAACTCAGGTTCATACAATCTCCCACGGCACAGACTATTGGCAAATATCATTGCCATAACTGCCATTAAAGATAAAGCCACATTAGAACATTTGGCTAACAAAACTTTCATCTTTCTCATTTTGCAGTCCTCCTTTCTAAACCAGAAATATTCAGACACCTCACTTTTAACTCTAAGTACAATAACAATAATGTCCGAAGTCACAGTAATTTTAGTACATATTTTTTTATTCCGTCAATATACTGTACACGAATCCCCCCTATCAGTTCCCGAATTCTTTTCAAATTATGCAGTTTGACATCTTATATTTGTTATGATAGACTAAAACAATACAATATTAACATAGTTTTTTGATTGTGTCAAGTTTTTTAGGGAGTTTTTATGAATACTATTTACCTTTGGGAAATATTTGTAAACCTCATAGAAAATATGATAGTTGCTTATTTACTGTTCCACCGTCTTACATTACGAAATTCTAAATATTACATAGGAACATTTATTAGTTTTATACTTTTTTCAAGTATTTTAGTTTCTTGTTGTAATTTGTATCAAATCAACACTACAGCTACACAGTTGGTTACTTTTCTTTTTCAGATGATATTTATATCTATATATTTTAGAAATTCAATGTCTGAAAAAATTTTTACCTGTTGTCTCCCAAGTTTCATGAGTAAACGCTCCAAAACAAGGCGTAGTGATTTCTTCCCCCATGTGTGTTAAACTTTCTGAAAATAAATTTTCAGGAGGGACACATGAACGAAGAAAAAATAACCATATGGGAAGAGCGGATCCATGCCTGCCAGAATAGTGATCTTACGGTAGCTGCCTGGTGCAGGGAACATCAGATTTCCGTTGCTACCTACTATTACTGGCGTAAGCGGGTTTCTGCCAATGATGAAATGCTTTCTGTAAAAGAACCTGTTTTTGCAGAACTTACCAATATCAGAAAAGCAGCTTTATCCGAAGAGAAGAAACCACTGCTCATCTCTTTCAACCAATTACAGCTTGCTGTATCCACTCCGGCGCAGGCAGAACTGGCAGCTGTATTAATCAGCCGGATGCAGTCATTATGTTGAGCGGGTTTGCCGCCAGTGCGGATCACATCATCCTTGCCTGTGGAGCCACTGATTTCCGAAAACAGATTGAGGGGTTATCCTCTCTTGTTTCAATGAAATACAAACTGGATCCATTTGCCAGCGGCTATGTTTTTATCTTTTGCAATAGGCGACGCAATTCCATCAAGGTGCTCCGCTACGATGCCAACGGATTTGTACTGGCAACCAAGAAACTTCTGGATGGCATGAAATTTCAATGGCCAAAGGATGAGAAGGAAGTGGATGAGATCTCAGAAAAGCAACTGGAATGGCTGTTGGAAGGGCTGGAAATCGAGCAGAAAAAAGCACATCATCCGGTAGATATGTCAGCAGGAAATAACTGTTTTTAGGGACATGTCATTATTGCTAAAAATAAGGCAAAAAGAAGCGTATTTTCGTCATTTTTTAACTGGTTTTATGGATGGTTTTTATGGAAAAAACATTGGAAATATGGTATACTTGTAGCAGAAAAAAACTTGAGAAAAGCAGGTATTCCAAATGACCGAACAGGATGAAATCAGAAGGCTGAAAGAACTGATTGCCAAACAGCAGTTACAACTGGCGGAAAAAGATGAAATAATCCGAAAGCAAAACATTCGGATTGAAAACATGACTCAGGCACTTCTCCATGCAAAGAAGAAAATATTTGGACGTTCCTCTGAGATGACCGCCCCAATGAAGGGACAGATGTTCCTGTTCGAGTCAACGGCGGAGCTGGCGAAAAAGTTGTTGCAGGAGCAGCATGCAGTCACGGTTCCCGCACATAAGCGGAAGATAGTTCCCCGCAAAGCAGGAATCCGTGAAGAAATGCTTTCGGTACTTCCCAAAGAATATGAGGAATATGTAATCGACGATAAAGAAGTATGTTCCGTATGTGGAAGCGATTTAACAAATGTAGGCAAACAGTATGTCCGGACAGAAGTGGAATACCAACAGGCAAAACTGATTGTAAAACAGATTTATCGTCAGGTTAAAAAATGTACAAGTTGCGGAACAGACGGCAGTGTGAATGTGAAGGATCATCTTCAGAAAGCGGCCGTGCCGGCAAGTGTGCTGTCCCATTCCATAGCGACACCTTCACTGGTTGCCCATATCATGTATCAGAAATTTGCCATGGGAATACCGCTCAACCGGATGGAAAAAGATTTTTACCGGATGGGTCTTGTTCTTCCGAGAAAGAACATGGCAAACTGGGTAATCCGTTGCAGCGAGGATTGGTTTACACCGATTTATGAAAGAATTCATGAATGCATGATTCAGAAGTGTGAGAACCTGCACATGGATGAGACCAGAATTCAGGTAAACAAAGAGCCCGGAAAAAAGGCAAGCAGTGATTCTTTTATGTGGGTTTTGCAAAGTGGAGCAAGTGAAAAAATAAAAGCTACACTATTTCATTATTCCAGAACCCGCAGCAGGAAAGTTGCTGTCGATTTGTTGACCGGATATCATGGATATCTCACAATGGATGCCTACACAGCATACGAGAATCTGAACATGGATGGCATAAAGAACAACTTTTGCTGGTCGCATGTGCGAAGATACTATGTTGAAAGCATCCCTCTCGATAGCAATGGCAAGGAATTGGAAAACTCCAAAGGTGCCGAAGCCAGAGAGTACATCGATCTTCTGTTCAAACTGGAAGATGAGATGAAGAATCTTTCTTATGAAGAGAAAAGAGAAAAGCGTCAAGTAGCATCCCGTGCCATGCTTGATGCCTTTTGGGCGTGGGTGGATGAAACAGCCTCGACGCCGACGACAAACGAAAAACTGACAAAGGCACTGAATTATACCATCAATCATAAGAAACAATTGGAAACATTCCTTGAAGATGGGAGACTTGCTATTTCGAATAATTTGTGCGAATCCCATATTCGCCCATTTGCCACAGCACGCCGCGCCTGGCTGTTTGCAGACACTCCGAAAGGAGCAGCGGCAAATGCCGTTCTTTATACTTTGGTAGAAAGTGCACGGGCCAATGATCTGGATGTATATGAGTATCTGAATCACATCCTGACCATTATGCCGAATACAGATTTTTGTAATCAACCAGAGGCTGTTGACAGTTTGTTACCGTGGTCAGATCAATTGCCTGAAATATGTTATTTGTCAAAGTACCGTAAAAAACGCTCGCCTAGATAAACAGGCTACGGATATCATATCTTAAAATGGGAACTGTGTCACTACGCCTTGTTTTGGAGCGTTTACCATTACCATCATGTTCCTTTCATCTTTTATCATATTGTTGATTGCAAGTGTTTACTTGCATACAGGATATTAATAATGTGCCTGTAAGAAAACAGGCACATTATTCCGTTGAAATTCCATTCGCTTTGGGTTGCAGATTGTATGGGTATATGGAAAAGCTTCATTCATGCATCAGGGACAGCGAAGCAATTACCATAATCTTACATCAGGTGTCTCAAGATCACCAATAGACTTCACTTCATAGTGGATATGATGATCTGATAATTCCTGTAAAAATGCATTAACATAAACCGGATCCGTAAAATCCTGGTTCAGAACTTTCATATACACCAACATTTCGATCAACAAGCTTATCGTATTCACTTGAATTAAACTTCTGCTCTGTTGCTATCGGACTTGCGGCAAAGATGATGGTATTATCCCTTGATACACCGCTATCCCTTCCTAAGATGTACCATTCCTGTGGGTTGTCATCGCTGTTCTTACCAAATACAATTTTTCCATAATTTGCTGCAGTTCCTTCTGCATTCGGGGCAAATGTATCATCCATCAACTGTGTCTTTGTGGCATAGGCTGACACACTTGGCTCCGTTCCCGAACCGGTTGCAGCCTGCACCTTATTTGCTCCGCCTGACATAGCAGGAACCAGTCCTGCCACCATGGCAAGGGAAAGAACAAACGCCATTCCTTTCCGAATCCATTTTTGTTTCTTCATGTTGGTATCATCTCCTTATCAAATTCTTTCTATTGCTCTACTACATGTTTCTCTGTCAGATATGGGTTATTGCAAATTACCCATTTGATGTTATATTATACCAAACATTTTCTTGCAAGACAATCTTTTTCACTCATTTGGTACTTCTGATACCATAGAAACATTTCCCGCATATCCCGTTCACAATCAACACTCATTGCTATTCCAAGAACATCAAACATGGAAATCAAAGCCCAATTATATGACTCTAAGTTTTCATCATCACATTGAAGGCACATGCAATTGTCATAAGTCCGGCAGCCGGCTTCCAAAATGCGAATAAGACGAATATTATTTTTCCTGCACAAGTCATTCTTTGCATTCTCAATCCGGAGTCCGTGTATCGTCTCATGGAACGGTCTGGATAAAATCACTGCCACATTTAATGCTTTACAGTAAAATTCAAGTCCGACACCGATTATACTATCATCCTGTTCCATCAATTCATAGCCGGCTTTATCAAAATAGTACAAAAGACAAACCTCACGTAAATAAAAGCCGCTGCTTCCCTTATATAAAGAGCAGTCGTGTTGTCTGCTTTCTCTGTGCCAGCCAGGTAATTTCCATATGCTGTAAGTCTATTTTCCATTTCCGTCTCCTTTCGACACGGGAAATGACAATCATAACATACACCATAAATCTTTCCGCATTGTTATCTGCATCATTCTCATACCTTTCTGACTGAAGCACAAAGATTTTTTCATTTATATAATATCAGGCGTACTCAGAAAGCTGTTCTAAAATACGCCTGATGGTTTAACTAATTTATGCTACCACTATCTTCCTCCAACCAGCCCGGCTTTCTGGAAAAACCTATATGATATGTGACCTTTTCCATTGAGAGTTCATGTTCACCGATTACATATCTGCCAATGGTTGTATCCTTTCCAATAATTATTCCCTTTGGATAATCATTCAGACACCGGTTTAAGAGTTCCACCTGCTTTTCCCTCGAATTGTCAGATAGGGGATTATTGGGATTCACACTTCCCACAGATACGAGTTTAACATATTTTATTTCTTCATATGTAATTTTTTCACTGTTCATCTGCATCCGCCTTACGTGCCGGGAGTGGCATGTTTACTTTAGTATCCTTTGTGGTTCCTGTGGACACTCCACTCATAATGTCGTTGTACTCCTGCTTTTTACGTGTCAGTTCCAACGATAATGTTTCCACATCATACTGTCTTACTACCGCATTGTTCTCCTCTTTCTTAATCATATCTGTAATCAATTTACAACAGTATATTCTACTAATCTGCTTAAGATAATTTTACCACTTTAGGGGCCTATCACAACACATTTCTAATATCTTCAATTCCAATCTTATAGTTCAAGTTCACTCTTCTCTTCCAAACAAAAAGGGCATCCCGCCCGCCTGGACGACACACCCCTTCGCTTTACAAACCACCCCTCATCTCCATCCACATCTTCTTTTTCTGAATCACCTGGTCCTCTGAAAACTTTGGATGAACAATATCTTTTATCACCTCATCACTCGCCCCTACCTGAAGTAGTTCCTTTATCACAGCTCTCCGAATAGAACCTGTCATATCCGAAGAGTAGATGTCTAGCAAGGACATTTTTCCAAAGTTTTCAAGATACCGTGTTTTCTGTTCTTCTTCATCTTGCCGCTTTTCCACTTCAATTGCCGTTTGTATCATATCTGCAGTAATGGTTGGTGCAGACTTCTTTTCATCCGGAACCGGATGTATCTTTCGTCCCATCCCATCCAAATCCATCATCATAAACGCAAACGCATCCATCCCATAGATTTGGATATTTTCGCTCTTATCCTTTTGTTTCTTCAGGTACGCTAGCGATGCATCACCTACAAACTGGCATTCCTCCATCTGTTTTTCCTGTATCTTTTTCTGCTCCGCCGGAACAAATGCTCCACATTTCCGTGCTTCCAGATATTTTTCGTGTTCCCATGGGAACCACTTCTTATCCCGGATTGGATTTTCTCCACGCACAAAGATAATGCATTCATCATCCGGCAACAGACGGATTTCGTACTCTAACATCAATTCTCTGCCCAGAACATCATAGTTCTCACTATAGGAACCACTGGAACCTTTACTCTCTCCGCTGGTTCGTTTATCAATCGTCCACTTTCCAAGTAACTTCGAGACATATTCATAGGTGCTGGCTTCATTTCCACCCAGATAAATAAAAGTATCGCAGTTACCAACGATACCCTCCCATGCCCCATCGGCAAACAAGGTCTTTAACTGTGCCAGTGACTGCAAAATCGGTACACAGTACACGCCCCTGCTTCGACAGGTTGCCAGTATTTTGTCAAAATTATTGGGCATTTTAATATTCGCCATCTCGTCTAACCAAAAGCCTACATCCATCGGAAGTTTCCCACCAAAGAATCTTGCCTGCCGGTATAATTCCTGAAAGAGCATGGTATATACCATTCCCGGCACAAAATTAAAGGTATCGTCATCGTCCGGAATAATAATGAACAGATTGCTCTTTGTCTTTCCATCTCCATCTATCCCGGTACCAAACTCGTCCAATGGAATGTCGTTAGAAGAAAAGATTTCAAGAAGTTCCTCATTATCAAAAGGCTGCATCCTGGCATTTACTGTCATAATGACGGAACGAATTGTATCATCCGGGCCGCCACGGTATCTCTGGTATGCTTTCACTGCCGGATGGTCTGGTTTCTTTCTGGCAAGTTCGTTCATACGCTCATCCAGTTTGGGGGATGTGTCATTATCTAAAAACTGCGCCTCATCCAATAAAAAAAGAATGGATTTCCAGTTTTGCTGCAGCAACTCTACTTTCCCTTTTTCTGTATTAAAATAAGCCTTCGGGCACTCCATCCAAACATACAGAAACAGGCTCTCTAAAAACATTTTTTCGGCTTTTTCCCAAAAGGGGTCTGCACTTGAGTTTTTAATATTAGGGGAATTGGTATTCTGAATCAGGTTCGTAACCAGTTTTGTAATATCGCTCTTATTCCGTATATAGGGAAATGGATTAAAGTGCATGCTTTTGTCCATTTCGCATAGATTAAGCGTATATACCCTAGTGTCTTTCTGTTTAGAGAGCCAGGCTCCCAGTTCTTCCGCCAATCCCCCCTTCGGGTCGGTATACACGTTACAGTCATGCAAAGACATCAAATTCGGTGTCAAAAAGAATGCAGTCTTTCCGGCACCACTACCGCCAACCACGAAAACATTATTGTTTCGCAGTGTATCGGAGTCATAACGAAACCGTACATTTTGCGACAGTACCTTATTCTCCGCAGACAACTCCGAAGTTTTCCCGGTATCCTTAGCCGCATATTTTTCATTGAAGTCACGAACTTCTCCCCATTTTGCCGAACCAAACTCATTTCCAGGCATCCGATTATGATCCATGCGGTTATAAGCAGAAAAACTTAATATCATCCACAACAATCCTCCTACCAGAACCATACTCAGACTTTTATCGTTATACACCCGCAGCGGATGAAGAACACACCATAAGATTTGCTTTTTCAGGTTTGTCAGTTCTACATCCATGATATACAATCCGCTCAGGCTATAAAAAAAATAAAGTGTGGGCAGTAACAAAACCACACACACTTTTATTAACATCCGCAATCTTCTCTTTTTGGCATCCCCGGCAACATACGTTGCACGGCTTTTTTCCTTTTTCTTTCTCATTGATTCATCCCTACCTTTTCTTTCCTGTTGGTTTAGAAGCTTTTTGTAGTAATATTTTCTCAAGTGACGGGTCATTACTTCTCCAACGACTTCTCTGATGTTTCAAACACTCTGTGGCAATCTCTTCATTTTTCTTAGCATAAGTACGAAGTGCCTTCCCATCCAGACTATACTCTGTGATTTCTGAGGATTCCGAACGTTTCAGATACGCATGGAGTCGTTTTCCATCCTCAGATAGTTTTGTATCTGACTTGTCCAGACAGATGCAACGCAAAATATCCGGCGATTCCTGCTGTTCCTTCGGAAGATGAGTCACATAAATGTTTTTTGACTCTGCCACCATCTGAGTATCCATATCAAAAGTAACCGGAATGTACTCTGTACTTTGGTACTTTTCTTTCATTGCCTCCATGGACAGCACTTTTTCCATGGATTTCTCAGCTATAGAATCAGGGGCAAAAGATGGTTTCCCATTCTCCTGCCCCTGATTAAAAGATGGAAATATCCCCGCATACTCCGGTTTTAATTTACCAATCAGTTCCACTCGTTCTTCTCCCACAGGGGCAAATGCCTTTTCCAGCTCCTTCACATCCAGTTTTACCGCTTCAGAAAAATCCGGATTTTCTCTGTTATCAAGAGCATATCCGAAAATATCCTCTTGTCTGTCAAGGCAGGTAATCACCGTCTGCCCCTCATCCAAAAGAATACAATCTTCTTTTTTGACCCGAATTGCACGGGAGGATACTTCTCTTGTTCTTCCACGGGGAACCCGAAAGATGTAAGCATCTTTTTCCTCCCGTAAAAGTAAAGATTCAATATTGATACTGATTGGCAGATAATCCTTATCGTTGATTCTATTTTGAATCTCCTCCAACTGCTCCACATGCATCATGCCTTCATATCCTTTGACGGCAAGTTCATCCAGATAATCCCTGCCATCCGGCCCAGCCATTGCCATATACTCATCAATGCCGATATCCTTTGGTGTTTCCCTCAATTTCTTTTTGTAATAATCAATCACTAACCTGACATTTTCCACATCATCCGGATTATAAGCAATCTGGGTATAACCATCCCCCAGTTTCAAATCCGGCAGCTCCGCAAAAGAAACCCGCATCTTCTTTAGCCGGTCATAAAACGGTATCAGTTCTTTTTCTCCCTCGATAGGAATGTTGAGAATCACATATCTGCCACCTGTCATCTTTTCCAAATCACACAGTTTCATCGTGTTATGTGTTCCCTCACTGGCATAATGAAGTTTCATGCGGTGTTGTAAACGCTTCACCTGGGCAATCTCTACTCCTTTTGCTGCTCCCTTTGCAGAAAAACGCAGCGCCCGTCCCAGTCCTCCCAGTCCTTTTCCATATAATTCTATAATTTGTACTAATGATTGTAATTCTTCACTCATCGGCTATCCCTCCTGCTTTTCTTTGATTTATCCTTCGATTCCTCTTTTTGCCTCATCATTTCATAAAATTCAATACAGCGTCGAATCTCCATCACATCTTTTCGATTCTGTGCCATTTCAAGAACATCATTCGACGGCATTTTGGCTTCTACCGCCTTCCTTAACTGCTCGATCTGCGCTGCAGAAAGAGCAGTATCTTTGATAATATACTGCATCACTTTTTCATATCCGCTTTCAGACTCCTTTTTATAAAAATATTCCTTAAAAATCATCTGCAATCTCTCCACCGGATTTTCAATCAAAGGAATCTTACTATCCGGTGCCACATCCACTCCAAAAATGATACACAGCATTTTTTCATGCTTTATCAATAACTCTGTGGTATCCAGTGTTAAATATTCATCAACCTGTTGTTCCAACAATCCATATCGAACTCCCAGATAAACTAACAACCACTCTCCATCGGTTGCCCCAATCCCATGTTTTTTTATCAGTTTTTTCATCATACTCATCTGTTCTTCTGTCATAACGTTTTATTCCTCCTGCTTTGCTTCATCACTTTCTCCAGTTCTTTTTGCGTACTTCTTACTTCTTTTCGTTTGATATAAATGCCACATTGCTTGGTATCCTTTTTCATCCGCTGCACGACACGAACACTCTGCTCATGCAGATAGAGCGGTGTTCCGGTTCTTCGATACAACCGTCTTGCTTCTAGCACCTGTCGGACCATGGCTTTCTGATAATCTGACATTTCTTTATACGGAACAAACTGATAGTTGCGGCTCATTGCCCAGTCCAGTTTGGAAGCAGTTTTTGTTCTCTTAACACTTTTTTGTGACAACGTTTTTTCTTCCTTTGCGTTAATACGCCGGTCAATATCTACCGGCATGTATCCATCACTCAAACGATATGTCCGAATGGCTTTTCCTCTGCCCGGCGGTGTAAGGGCAAGATATACACCATGCTCCCTTGATACCCCTTCCCGCAGCCGGTAATAGAAATCTCTTACCATTCTGTTCTTAAAATCCGCATAAGACTTACTTAGCAAAATACATTCATCCATATCTCTTTCCACACGTTCTCTGCCTGTCATATTTTCCTTTTTCTTGTCGTAATCTGTCGAGTAATCCAGCGCCGGATTCTTTTCTTTTAGTGGTCCTGTATGATATTTCTGAGCCAGACGGTTTGTCAGCGGTCGAATAACATTCTCCCAATCGCCCTTTTCATAACGATACTTTCCGCCATTTCTGCTTACGGAATTAAACACCAGATGCATATGCATATGCTCCCGGTCTTTGTGGACAGAACAGGCATAATCATAATTCTCTGTCAGATATTCATCCACCCAGTCCTTTATAAATAATAATGCCTGCTCCCCTTCTATCGTCTCATCTTTGGAAAAGGAAAATTTGAAATGATACCCTTGTCTCGTTCCGAGTGTTGGATGTATTTGTTTTGTCAGAAAAAATGTATCCACAATCTGCTCCGAAGTAATACCGGAATTGCTAAAACACAATCCACCTGTCTTTTTTTCATTCATGATGTAAGGGATGGATTTCCGTAAATGTTCCTCTGTCTTAATGGCATCCATTTTAATAATCAGTGACATCTTTTCCACCCTTCATAATCTGTATGGTACTTTTCATCATGGCATACACTTCATCTAACTTATCCAACAAATCTGCACTGGGTTCCACGTATTGATGTTCGTTATATTTTTTCGCAATCTGATTGATATTAACTCCAATCTTGTTAATCTCATAAATCATCCTTACAATAGAAGCATCAAACTCATCCCTGGTCACATCCGGTGGACACTTAGCTACATTTCGGATATATTCACTCATACTCTTCCGATGCAAACTTGCCTGCCTGTGTAATGCCGCCTTTTCTTCCGGCGTCATTCGTACCCGAAGCATTTCTGTTTTCATGTCATTCACAATTTCACCCCTTTCTGTCTGGACATTTTGTCCAAACATAAATTTTTTGTCCTGTCTAACCTCATCACGTCTGGACATTTTGTCCAAACGCTAACTTTTGTCCTGTCTTACTTCATCACGTCTGGACATTTTGTCCAAACGTACTGTTTTTGCTTGATTTTTAGCTATTTTTAGGCGTTTTTGATGTGCATCTAATGACCATAAAATATACATTTTGTCTTCTCATTCAAGCCCTGCAAGATACGCATGATGTGTCCACATCCATGCACATATCTTGTAAGGGGACACCCCTTATACCCCTGAAATATGGTTACTTTTTACTTTTTTTCTTCTTTGAAGTCTTTTTGGCTGACTTCTTTTTCGATTTTTTCTTGGAAGAACGTTTCTTAGATGCTTTCTTTTGTTTTTGCAGTTTTTTCTTTTCTTCCTGTTGCTGCTTTTTCAACGTTTCCTGCTCTGCTCGTAATTGTTGTTCTTTCATCTGCTGAATATCTGCCTCCGTATAACTTGTCTGCGAAAATTCGACCGCACAACTCTTCAGATTGTAATCGCACTGATATACACTCCCATCCGACAAAAGAATAAAACTTGTCACATCAAACCTATTCTTTGTCTGCTGATAGGTCAATTTCTTTGCAGACTTACATCCCCGATTCTGGCACAGGACAGTCAACTGATTTTCCAAATCTTCAAAGGCAGACTCAGACATAAATCCTAAAAAAGAACTTAACCCAGTAGTATCTACATCCAACGCTTTGTTGTTATCTGAAGGCACTTCCTTTGAACCTGTTTCTTCCTCTAAAACAGCCGCCCCCGTTGCAGGTGATGTACTTATTGCTGGGCCTGTTGCTGTGTTTGCCGGTATCTCTGCTTCATTTCGTAAATCCTTTTGGGGTACTATACTTTTGGCAATCGCCCCTGCCAAAATAATAACCAAAAGCAGAAGCATGACTGCCATGGCTATGGTCTGTTTCCCAAGTCCTCTGTCCCTACGATACCAATAAAATCTTCGTATTTTTCTCCACATAGTCTCTCTCCATTCTGTTATCTACGTTTGGACATTTTGTCCAAACGCTAATCCTTCTCCTCTCTGTCTGATATTCACGTCTGGACATTTTGTCCAAACGTGATGCTAATCTTTGTTCCACTTTTTCAACCGCCGGAAATAAGTAAAATTTGTATAGGCACCAAACATAGCTCCTTCCGAGTTCCCGGTCAGAGATGTGCTACTGGAACTGGTACAGTGAATCCATACCACGGTGCCGTTTTTCATTTTTCCACAGTATATTCCTACATGATTCGCTCCGCCGGTTCCTCCGGTCTTACTCTTCAGTCCAATATCACCGGGTTGCAATTTATCCCCACTGATATCCTCAAATTTCTTGGAAGATATAAAAGTTGCTGTGGTAGATGCATAAGGTACACTGGTAATGCCGGATTTATGAAATGCCCATGCAGTAAAAGAAGAACAATCTAAAAACTCCGGATTATCCCTGCCATCCACCTGTCGTTGCTCCATGCTGTACTTAACGGAACCAATCAGAGACGCTCCTTTCTCAATCACTTCCCAAGCCTCTGCCGGTGCCGTATTATTCTCTTTTAATTCTTTCAGAATACTGTTCGCACTTTCATTTGTAACCGTAGTCTCCGGATTGGCTATGTAATACCGCAGCACATGAGGAACATACTCCACGTCCCCATAGGAATCGTAACCAAGCTCGACACACATCTTCTGCGAAAATATTTCTGCATTTTCCTTGCTATAACAACCATAATTCTTTAGTGCCCAATCAATATACCCGTTTCCAAAGTTGTAACCTTGCAATGCTAAAGAAATGCCTTTGATGTCGTTGGGGCTTTTACTTTTTGCTTTTGTCAGACAGTCTGACAACTCATGCGTACCACAGTCAATGCTTTCCTCCGCCGTATCAATCGGTGGATTGACATTATAGTAAGACTGCTCCGTCTGCATCACATCCGGCGGATTTCCTCCACTTTCCTGTTCAATTACCGCCAGACACAAATCCACGTAATCATCAATGCCATACTTTTCGCAGTAGTCCTCTACCATATCACGATAGGACTCCGTCTGTTCCGAGACCTGTGCCTGATAGGTATAATCTTCCGCACTGTTGGCCGCACCCCCGGAACCAATCACAGCACCAATTGCACCTACAATAACTGCCATCAAAAGAACTATAAGCAGCACAATCCATACCACTGGATTTGCCGCCACAGACTGTACTATGCTTGTCATAATCTTTCCGACCTGCTGAATTGCTTTTGATGCACTTTTTATCCCCTGTTTGGTACTTTGTGCGCTTTTCTTTGCCGCCTGTTTCTGCATTTTCTTTTGCTGTCTTTTGCGGTACAGAGAACGTACACCATGCTTGGCACCTTGCATGGATTTCTGTGTAACTTCCGCAGAAACTTTTCCTGCCGTCATATCCGCCTGCTTCTCAGAATTACTCTCATAGGTTTCTTCACTCATTGTTGTTCCAAGCAGCATAGACTGCAATATCTGTGCAGAAGTATCTTTAATTTCCGTTCCGACAAAAGAGGCAGTTCTACTTTGATTTCTCTTAGTAGAACTGCCTCTCTCTTTCGCTTGCTCTTTCTTTTTTTGTCTTTTTGTGATGGACTTCTTTTTTACCCGTTCTTTTTGCTGTGTTTTTCTCTTTTTTTGTTTTCCCATCTCTTTTGCCTTCTTTAACATCCGGCGTTGGGAACGATAATCCAAAGAACGAAAAACTCGCTTTGCCGGTTCACTAAGTTTGTCAATCACCTCTTTATCTAGCTGTTCCATGTTATTTCACCACCTCATCTGTAATACCGAGCAGGCTGACACCTACTCGTTCGCCTTCGAACATTCCGCACTATCGTGCTACATGTTCTTACGCCCGACAAATACCATTTCGTGCAAGCACGATGGTGCTTGTCGGGCTTGTGCTACAAAAAAAGACACATGGTTCACATTTTACTGTTCCATGCGTCCTTCCTATTAATCTGTTTTACCAATTATGCTAACTGCATGATTTCCTCTTCCAGTGCCTTCACTTCTTCAAGTGGTAGTCCTGTTCCATCAGAAATCTCTTCGTGAGATAACTTGCCCATTTTCAAGAAACGCTTTGCTGTTTTTCTTGCGCTTTCTCTTTCCGTCTCGTTTCTCATATCTTCCAACATCTTACACATAGTAGCCCTTCTACACTCCATTTCGGTCTGCACGAATCATACCAAATGCATAATCTCCTCTTCCAGCGCCTTCACTTCTTCAAGTGGTAATCCTGTTCCATCAGCGATTTCCTCATGGGATAACTTGCCCATTTTCAAGAAACGCTTTGCTGTTTTTCTTGCGCTTTCTCTTTCCGCTTTATGTGCCGCTTCATGTGCCGCTTCATTTCTCATATCTTCCATCAACTTACACATAGTAGCCACTCCTTTCTCGTCCTGCTTAAAATATCTTGCTTTTTTTGCAAGTATTTCATAATTCATATCGTCCGGATCGGTACATGAAAAGTCGTGCATTAATTTTCCAACTTCATCATCTCCCCGATATTTCCCGTTCACATATAGAATATGCGAACCGTCCCCAAACAATACTTTCTCTTCACCAATCGTAATATATCTCTCTACCGGATATATCGGCTGTTTTCCTTTCATTACATCGTTTTCTGTAATAAAAATCACATAGGTATCAGGAATATTTTCCGTATCTTCCCCTGGTTTTAGTATATGCGCATCCAACAAACTACTGTTATGCCTCGCTCTTTTTACTCCTGCTCCCTTATCTGACCTCTGAATTTCACAATCGAACTCTTTACCTGTATTGTCAACTGCATGAACATCTAAAATAGCAGAACGCCCTTGCAAATTTTTCATGGAATCCTGCACCCGAATCGATTTGATTGTAATATCCTCTTGCCCCAAAACAATTCGAAGTATAAGTTCTACAGCCTCATAATTATCTTCCAGACAGGCAGTCATAAAATCATCATCCATATATCGAAACAATTTCAGTCGCTCTAAATCCTGCTGATGTGTCTGTTCTGTTGTACTCAAACCTTCACCTTCTTTCGCTATTCTAATTATACATCAGTCATTCACTTTTGAAAACCAACTTTTTTAAAAATTTTAGTCCTACTATCTCGTAGCACCTGCAATCTCATGAAAGTTCGTATTAAACAACTGGTACAATTCACTGTCTTTTTTCATGGTGTTATCAAAGGGAACAATCTTATCCCCAAAACGGATGAGTCCCATTCCGGGGTCTGCACCATTGACACAGGCAAGCTGCTCCGCCGATATATCAAACAAATCTTCCACAGCTTCTTTATCCATCGTCCCCTGATCCAGTAAAAGCATAAATTCTGAGTTGGATACCATCGTTTTGGTGGAACGATTACGCTGTGCATCAATGAGGTTCTGACTCATACCGGTACAGATACCGCCACGCTTACGCACCTCACGCCACATCTTTTCCAGTGCATGAAGACTGTACTCCTCTCCCCATAACTCGTGCATTTCATCCACATACACCCAAGTCGCAACACCATCCGACTGGTTATACTTGATTTTGGCAGTGATGCTCTCGATCATCACAAGCATCGCCATGGCTCTCATGCGCTTGCCAAGTTCCGAGAATCCATACACGGTAAATCGGTTTTCTTCCGAAATAGACTGCTCTCTTGCGAAAATATCTAAGGTTCCATCTGCAAACACTTCCAACTGCTCTACCAATTCTATTGCAGAATCATTTCCCTCACTTCTTTCCGCAATCCCATCACGCATGGTACGAATTGTTGGAGACTCCAGTCGTGTCTTCCGCTTTCTCCGCCTGTCATTTTTCTTTTTGAAATATTCCGAATACATGTCCCGTACCGCCTTGTCAATGACTGCTATGTGGCGGCTGGTAAGGGGTGTCGGTTTCAAAGCCTGTTCGCAGATAGCGTAGGCAAACTCCGCTTTTTCTGCCACAAACCGGTCGATATCCGGAACCACATCCGGCACATGGAATGGATTGACATAATATACATTTTCTGCAGACTGGGACAGATTGATATACTGTCCCCCCCATGCTGCCGCAATGTCTTTATACTCTGACATAGGGTCAATAACGATAATGTCATCCGTTGAAAAGCACAGGACTTGTCCCATCTCCGATTTTTCATTATAAGATTTTCCCGAGCCGGGAACACCAAACACCATCCCATTTCCATTCTTCAATAATTTCCGGTTTCCAATGATAAGGTTTTTGGACACCTTATTAAATCCATAGCAGTATCCTTGATTATCGTTAATCTCCTGCACATTAAACGGAATAAAAATGGAAAGTTCTTCGGATGTTATCGTCCGCATGGTATCCACAAATCTCGCTCCTGTGGGCAGAGAAGTATTCAATGCATCCAACTGTTTATGGGAATGTGGCACAATATCCATGTTGTGGGTCTGACCGATGATTTTAATCTTCTCGGTACGCTCCTCCAGTTCTTCCATGGAATCTGCCTTCACCACAATCGTAATTCCCACATACAAAAGACGCTCATCAAAGGAGGAAATCCGGTCTAACATCTCTTCCGTATCTCTTTGCTGCTTTCGCCGCTCATAATTGATATTGGTAGAATAATCTCCATTTTCGTTTTTCATTTCCTGTTCCCGGTTAATGCTTCTCTCATTAGCCATATACTTTTTCATGATCATCTGGTAAGCCACGTTGTTATCCAACGGCTCCACATCCATGGTATAGATAATTGGAAAATTCATATTGGTAAGCTCATTGAGAAACTGGTCGGTCAAACCATTGGGGTACTTTCTCACAAACATGACACACGCACAGGTTCCACCCTCCATCTCCAGATGTTCCGGTCTTTCCCGTAACGAAGTATTGATAATGTCATTTCTCCAGTCCCGTTTCAAGTGCAGATACTCATTCCAGTCAAAAGAAAAGGATGCCTCATCCCCCATGCGATAATAACTATGTAGTGCTCGCAGGCGTTCCGTGGCATCCAATGGTATCAGGCAACTTCCCAGCCGGTTGAATAATTGCTGAATGGAAAATTCAATGGTATTAAAATAGGTCTTTGCACTTTCATAATCCGGCTTCCTGCAGCTCACAACAAAGTATTTGGATTGTAGCAAGCCGCCCCGCCCTTCTTCCAACCGTTCCCCTATCATTTTGTGATATTCCTTGGCAAGAGGTTCCATCTCTTTACTGACTGCCTTTTGAAGAATCTCTTCCCGCAGTTTATTGTTGTCGGCATAATGATTCGACACAATAATCTTGTAGCTGACATTCATGGAACGCAAAAGCGTTTCAAACTTGGAACAGGTATCTTCCTTTTCCTCTTCATCCTGTGTTGAGAAGTTAATATCCTCAAACAGATACATCCGGTCAAACTGGTGGATTCCCTTTTTTGAACCGGATGTTGGTTTTTCTAATTCAAAGATTCCATTTTCCGCAATCCGGTAAATGGGTATGGTGTCCTGAATACAAAGCGGGACTTTGTAAATCCGTTCTGTCTGTGGTGTAAGTGTTTCTTTTTTTAATAGTTTTAACATTCGTTTTCCTAACCTCCTTCTTATCCAGAATAAGCGTCACCTCTTTTTCTGCTGCAAATGTTCCTCTTTTTTCTCTTGTATTTCTCTCCTGGCTTCAATAACTACCGGGGCTACATCCTGATTCCCATATTCTTCCTGATAACATATACGTTCTGCCAGTTCCCTGCTACGATTCATGTCACGAAACTGGAGGGCATATTCTTCAATTAACGTCCTCTCATCCTCTGAAAAAATCTCTTTTTCCGGGTCCAGTTCATATAGCATCATCTGCAGAGAAAGTTCATACGGAATTTCCCCAATCACGCCAATGTCCGGCAAATGACTTGCCAGCGCCGCAATCATCTCTAACGCCCGCTTATCATTTCGTATCGCAGGATAATAACGAAGCATGTCTAGGTCAAGAACCTTTCCTGTCACCAAATCAACCTGCTCATCTTCCAAAGAGTTTTCGCCCGGCTTATGTGACAGGATGCCAATGGAAGCCACACCGTTTAAGGGACTATCCTTTAACTGCTCCCATTTTTCGATTGCCTCTTCCACCGTTGTTATGTCATCATAATATTCTCCCAACTGATGGAATTCTCCACATTCTGCTACAGTAAAGGTAAGCACTGGCTCTACCTTGCTTTTTCGTTCCAGTTCATCCAGAAATTCCTCGCAGTTCAGAGGATACAGTTCGGATTCTGCCGTGATTGCTCCCTTTGTTCCATTAGTATCCGGCTTCTGTTTCAAATCCTCTACGATATCATTTACGGCTTCATAAATGGAAATGTCCGGATTGTCGTAAACACCACCATCCAATTCTTTCCCATCCATATCATAAATGGTATAATCATACCCCTCATCCACGGACTGAGCAAAGATATATCTGTCCTCAATACCAAAAACCAGCTCCTGTTCCATGTATTCCTCTGCTCGTATCAACCTTTCGGAGAAATCTCCTGATATTTCTTCTGTAACGGGATTGATATCGACCTTTACCTCTCCAATGCAAAAATCATCTTCATGCAGAAGATTGAAAATATCATCCTCCCGCCATGCTCCGGCATATTCAAACAAAATATCCAAATCCGAGTCTGCTTTTTCTGTTCCCCGGCTTCGGCTTCCATATACCATCACTTCCCGAATCTGAATCGGCAAGTGATATTTCCGGATTTTCATTTGGATATATTCCCTAACATCTTCTTCTATACGATCTGCGGTCATCCCCTCTATCGGTCGAAAATATTGCTTTGTCTTTTCCCGGAACCGACTTACCACCTGTTCCGTCTCTGCCGAGTGATATTTTTTCTCTCCCAAAAAATCTGCCACTTTCGTAAACCCAAAAGAATCCACATAGTAAGCCGTTTTGTCATGTTCTTTTTCAATCACAATCACATCACTGACAGACATGGAATGCCCGGTAAAATCATCCGGATGATAAAGGTTGAATTTTTCATATAGAGTATCCAGTGTTTCTCCTTCCTTTATTTCCCCACGATACACCGATTCATAATCGGCTTTGTCTACCACCAGCTTATTTTTCTTTACAAAGTCCATTCCCATGAACTGATATGCTTGCCCGTTTCCTCCTTCCTTAATCTGGAACAATTCATAGGTAGCCAAACCTTCTGCATCATATGAGTTTTCTCTTTCTTCCACCCCATCTGCCACCCGGACAATCGCATTGACATAAGTGCTCTTATCAAATATCTCCGGGTAAGTTTCTCTTATGCTCAGTGTGTCCCCGGTTCTTCCTGCTACAATGATGTGGTCTAAAATCTCGATATCTAAAAAAAGACTGGCATACATCATCTTTTCTGTTACCATTCTGTCGGATTGACTCATCTGGAGTTCCGAAGAAGGATGATTATGCAAAAGAATCATGGAGGCAGCGTTTGACAGGATAGCAGACTTAAAAAGTTCCCGGCCGGATACAAAGGAAGAATTGAGCGTTCCAATGCTTACCACATTGAAATTGATGGGATGTCCTTTACTGTCCAGATTGATGACACAGACCTCTTCCCTGTCTAGTCCCGCCATCACATCGGCCATTACGGAAATGGCTTCCTGTGGATTTGTAATGGGTTTATCACTGTATACACCATTCCCTTCCACCAATTTCAAACGCACATCCACCTGTTTTAATTCATCACTCATCATCCGGCACCTCCAGACTCACGCATATCATCGTGCCTTCTTTGGCAGCATTTAATATCTCCTGCAGTTCCGTCACAGAACGCGCTTCTAATTCTGTGACCGTTGTTGTTTGTACTTCCATATCTTCCCCCGCTTCCTAGTGTCCCTTGTGCTTGATTGGTTCATGTGTATGGTTTGGAGTAGTCGAATCATATTCCTGCTTATTCTCTGCCGTAGCAACCAGTTCCCTAACTTCCATATTGTTTGTCATTCCTTGTGCCTGCTTGTAGGTAAGCTCCGGTTGCCTGTCACACCGACTGAAGGTATGGCTTTTGGCATCATATTGATAGACACCATCAGACAATACTTCTTCCTCAGAAACACACATTGCATTGACATCCTGAACCATATCCTGCAATCTCTGAAAAGACATATTTTCACTCTTAGGCAAAATCAATGTTTCATGTATGGATGAGGGGAGCACATAATAATCCCCACCGAGTTTTTCCGCCACCATTTGCTGAACATCCTCACGCATGATATAAACGGCACCGTTCGCTCTGGCTTCATTGGATAAACAATACACATCCGGGCCATCATTCGGAATTGAACCTCGGATTAAGTCCTTTGCTTCATCTATCGAAATCCCTTCTTCCTTTGCAAAGTCAGATGCCAACATCCCTACCATGGTTTCCTGTAGTGACTCAAATTTAAGTGGAGATATTTTGTCCATGTTGTTCATTGCCTGATCATGGAGGGTATCCATGCTTACACCGTACAGTTCCATCAAATCATTGTTGATTGTAATCGACCCCATGGATTCCTCATTTCCATTCGCCCAGATATGATAGGTAATTGCCAAATCTTCTTTTTGCGTATATGGAATATTCGATAACCGATTTACATTGCTTTGAAGATTGGATACTTTGGGATAAATAAAGTCTTTGACCACCTCATAGTTTTTCACTTCCTGCAAATCAAAGTTAAACCGATACTCCTCCCTTGGTTCGATATGTTCAATATAGGCATCTGCGATTTTTCCGACAACCTCTTCGATATCCATGCCTTGCTGATATTCCTCATAAGCCGCATTCAGATATATGGTAGGCGACATATTTCCATTGGGATTAAAAATCGTTAATCCATCCAGTACGACATCATTGTTCTTAACCGCTTGGCGAATCTCTATATTGGCATTTTTATACTGTTCCGGCAGATAATCTAATACATGTTCTTTAACATAATCCTTAAATTCATTGTAATTCATCCTTCTTTACCTCATTCTTTCCGGACATACTGTCCTGTTTATTAGTGTCTTTTCTCCTTTTTCGCTTCCTCACGAAATGTTTCCTTCATTTTGCTCTGATATGTCATTTTTTCTTCCCCGACTGCCATAAGCCCTTGCAGAATCCCTACATGATTAAAAGGTTTCATGGTCTGAAGAGAAGAATCATATTCATAAGCGGCGTGTGTGGTAACTGCCTCGGATGTCAGTATGGAAGAACCCAAACGACCAAGTACCGCCTGCAGATAAACAACGGTATCCTGTTCCGTCTTTGGTGCAATCAGATAATCACTTTCCGATATGGGAATGGCATAATAATCACCGTCCATATATTCCGCCATCTGCTTTAGCATCTCCTCATCATCCAGACTTGCACCGTTTAACTCCGTGGAAAAACATACAATTTCGTCCTCTTCTTCCGATACCATATCCGCAAGAAGTTCTCTTGCACGTTCTTCCGTGATTTCATTCTCTTCCATGAATTCCGGCATTAGATGCTCGACCATCCACTCTCCCAAAGGCATTACCTTTGGTTCTTCATCCAAAACAACATCCTCTCCTTTCTCATCCATATTTAGCAAGGCATCCAAAGCTGCCAACCGCTCCATTTTTTCCTTTAATTCCTGCTCGGCAGGAAAAGGTTTTTGCACTTCTATCTTCGCTGTTTCCAACTGATGACTCACGTTTTCTAACTTGGTTCGTGCTTCCGAAAGTTCCTTATCCATATTTTCAAGCACGTTGTTGATTCGGGTAATATTGCCGAGTGCGTCCGAACCGATTTCCAGATTGTGACTGATTTCACCTTTGAGGCTCATAACAAATTTACGATTGAAGGAATCAAAAGTAACTTTCATCGCAAATCCGGCGTACTCTCCAATTGGTACAGTCTGTCCCATAGTGTTCATCTGTTTACACAGTGCAATAAGGGCTGTCCCCGCTTCCTTTTTGTCATAGTAAGTCCGGCTTCCCACCTTCATCACGAAACTTTCCTTATCCTCCGGCATATGTTTATGAGCCGTTTCGATATCTGCCTCAAATCCACGAATACGCTCCTTCAGCGTTTCTATCTGCTTTGGATAATGCTTCGCTATGTTATCTTCCAACCGGTAAATCTGACTGGTATGGTTTGCCTTCATCAGTTTCAACTTGGAAACCTGGATATCTAAATCCATCTTTTCCTTAATATAAGGATTGCCGGTAGCCAACGCTTTCACTTCCGCATAAGTAAGTGCTGCTTCACCCACATCCTCACAGCTTCGCACCGGTGATTTGCTGGTCATGATCTGACTGATAAACTTCTGCTTATTCTCAATCACCTGCCACGAATAACTGTCAAAAGTTCCTTCTGTGACATAGCGGAAAATAGATACGGTATCATTCTGATTTCCCTGTCTGAGAATACGTCCCTCCTGCTGCTCAATATCCGATGGGCGCCATGGTACATCCAAATGGTGCAGCGCAATCAACCGGTCCTGCACGTTGGTACCGGCTCCCATTTTCTGTGTAGAACCCAATAAAAAACGAACCTGTCCGCTTCTTACTTTGCCAAACAGCTCCGTCTTTCTTAATTCTGTATTCGCTTCATGGATAAAGGCGATCTGTTCTTCCGGAACACCTTTCCTTATCAATTTCCTTTTAATATCATGGTAGACATCATCAAACACCTCTGCTTCCACTGTTTCGCCATCTAACGTGGCTGTGGTTTTCCCTATCTCCTTTGGCGTAGACAAATCACAAAAGATAAGTTGTGCTGACCGACTCTCTGATGTCTTCTCCCAGATTTCAAAGGCTTTTTCCACACAACTGTTTACTTTGGAACTTGGGGAATCCGGCAGCATCGGATTGATTAACCGCTGATCCAGTGCTAACTTCCTTCCATCGTTTGTGATTTTCAGCATATTATCTTCATGGGGCTGCACCCTGCGGTCACGAACCGCCTCCGCCCGCTCGGCAAGAGAAGCCACCATGTCCTTTTGATAATCGCTTGGTTCCAGTACCACATTTTCATACTCTGCTTTCGGTACCGGCAAATCCAACATATCCGGTGTTTGGATGTCCGCACATTCCTTAAAAAGAGAAATCAACTCCGGTAAGTTATAAAACTTTGCAAATCTCGTCTTTGCCCGGTATCCGGTTCCCTCCGGTGCAAGCTCAATGGCTGTCTGTGTCTCTCCAAAGGAAGATGCCCAGGCATCAAAATGTCCCAGTCCCATTTGCTGCAGTGTGTCGTACTGCAAATATCTCATATTGGTATATAACTCCGTCATACTGTTGGAAATCGGTGTCCCCGTAGCAAAGGTAATTCCCTTTCCTCCCGTAAGTTCATCTAAATACCGGCACTTGGCAAACATATCCGAAGACTTCTGTGCTTCCGATTGGGCAATGCCTGCTACGTTCCGCATTTTAGTATGTAAAAAGAGATTCTTATAATAATGACTTTCATCTACAAAAAGCCTGTCCACACCCAACTGCTCAAAGGTAACAACATCATCTTTCCGGGAAGCATCGTTTAACTTCTCCAGTCTTGTCTGCAGCGTCTTTTTTGTCTTTTCCATCTGTTTGATGGTATAACGCTCTCCTTTGTCTGCCTTTGCCTCTTGAATTGCCAGTGTGATTTCTTCAATCTGGCGCTCGATGATGGCAACCTGACGCTCTGCCGACAGAGGAATTTTTTCAAATTGTGTATGCCCGATAATAACAGCATCATAATCCCCCGTTGCAATTCTTGAACAGAACTTCTTCCGGTTCGCCGGCTGAAAATCTTTTTTCGTAGCCGCTAAAATATTGGCTCCCGGATAGAGTCTCAGGAAATCACTGGCCCATTGTTCCGTCAGATGATTGGGCACAACAAACAGACTCTTTTGACATAAACCTAACCGCTTACTTTCCATGGCGGCAGCTACCATCTCAAAGGTCTTTCCTGCACCAACGCAATGGGCAAGCAGCGTATTGTGCCCGTAAAGGATATGCGCCACGGCATTTTTTTGATAATCCTTTAGTTCAATATCCGGTGTCATTCCCGGAAATACCAAATGAGAACCATCATACTCTCTCGGTCTGGTGGAATTGAACAGCACGTTGTACTTATTTACTAAAACCTCTCTTCGTTCCTGGTCACGAAATACCCAGTCACGAAAGGCTTCTCTCATGGCATCTTGTTTTTGCGCCACAATCGTTGTTTCCTTTTTGTTTAGGACACGCTTCTCCTTGCCATCCTCAATGACCATATCATATACCCGGCTATCCTTCAGATTCAAAGAATCCTCTAGAATCTGATAGGCATTTCTACGGTTCGTTCCATACGTCATATTGACAAGGGCATTGCCGTAGTCTGCATTTTTTCCTTTTACATTCCACTGTCCGGTTACGTCAGAATACTGGATTTTAATAACATCCCTTTCCAAAAGGTGGGACGGCGTTTCAAACACTTCCCGCATAAAATCTTCGATAAATCTTGGTTCAATCCATGTTGCACCGATTCTAACTTCAATTTCACTGGCATCCAAATCTCTTGGCTGGACTCGTTTCAGTGCCTCCACGTTGATGGCATACGTTGCATCATTTTCGGCAAAAGCCCCGGCCACCTGCAGCTTATCTCTGACATTTCCACTCAGATACGCATCTGCCGTTTCCCAGATTTCATGAACCGGATTTTTGAAAATAACTCCTGTGAGTTCTTCGATTAGTTCCTCCTCACTCTTATCCGTGAGTTCTGACATATAGGCAAAATCAATCGCTGCTTTTTCCGACAGGGATACCGCCAACGCTTCGCTGGCTGTATCAACACTGGTAACCACTTCCGTTTTCTTGATGGTTCGTTTTGAAAACATATCTGCTTTTCCGAGGAAGTTTCCTTCCTCATCCAGCTTCTCCAACGAACACAAAAGACAATAACTGCTGTCCTGATGAAATGCCCGTTTATTCGTTTTGGAAACGATTCTGCCATTCTCTTTTACAAAAGCATCATACAAATCATTTAACCGTTTCTGCTCTGCCTTAATATCTTCTTCCGGATATTCTTCCAACTGGAGCCGTATCAGTTCCTGGGTGCAGTCCCGAATGGCAACCATCCCATGGATTCGACGAATCATTCCTTCGGAGACTTCCACTGGTTTCATAACGGAGTTCTCACGATAATATAATTTCTCATCCACCAAGGTGTAGCTGAAATTCTTTACTTCCGGAATGGCAGGAATCACTTCATCCATCGTACTTTCTTCCGATAATTCCAACTCAATTTCTTCATACTCACCGGATATCTGACTAAAGGCAGCCTCCAACTGCTCGTTGAATGGCAAAGAGGTATCTGCCACACAAGTACTTTCCATACCATAAGGACCACTGACCATTTCCATCGACCCAACAATCATGTCCGGGTTTTCAGTAAAATAATGATTCATGACAATTCCATTATCATCTTCTGACAAATGAACCCAATCCGGTTCAATGTCAATGACACGGTCTCTTTTTTTCAGGAAAATAATATCCGACGTCACTTCTGTTCCGGCATTTTCCTTAAATGCCGTATTGGGAAGTCTTACTGCTCCTAACAATTCTGCCCGTTGTGCAATATACTTACGAACTTTCGGATTTTCCTTATCCATCGTTCCCTTACTGGTGATAAACGCAATAAGACCGCCCGGCCGCACCTGATCGATGGCTTTCGCAAAAAAGTAATCATGGATAAGGAACCCTGTTCCTCCAAAATTTTGCTTATCATACTTTTTATCCGGCACCTTATACTGTCCAAATGGTACGTTTCCAATCACCACATCAAAAAAATCATTGGGATAACCGGTTTTCTCAAATCCATCTACCGTGATATTGGCTTTCGGATATAACTGCTTTGCGATACGTCCGGTCAAAGAATCCAGTTCTACGCCGTAAAGTTTGCTGTCTCTCATCGTCTCCGGTAACATGCCAAAGAAATTCCCGATGCCCATGGACGGCTCTAAGATATTTCCTTTGGCAAATCCCATTTTTTCGAGAGTGTGATAAATTCCCCGAATAATCGTAGGACTTGTATAATAAGCATTTAAGGTACTTTCTCTCGCTGAAACATATTCCTCATCCGATAAAAGACTTTTTAACTCCTGATATTCATTTGCCCATGCACTTTTCGTTTCATCAAAGGCATCTGCAAGTCCGCCCCATCCAACATATCGTGCCAAAATTTCCTGTTCCTCTGCGGTAGCCATTCGTTCCTCTGCTTCTATTTTTTGCAATGTCTGAATCGCTTCCACATTCCAACGAAACTTTTCTTTTGGTGTACCTATTCCCAATTCATCTGAGGTAATCACATAGTTTTCTACAGAAATCTCTTCCGGAGGAACATATGGTAGTTCCTGTTTTGTTTCTTTTTCTTTCGGCGGGGTATCTTCCGACCGAATACTCTCTTCTTCATCCGGAGTATCTACGCCACTTAATTCCTCTTTTGCCTGATCCAGTGCCTTTTTTTCCTGTTCTTCTTTGTAGGCTGCATATTCAATCTTCTTTTTGTCCGATAAATACCGTCCTTTTTGTATCATTTTTTCAATTCGCTTTGCAACCACATTCCAAGATAGTAGCACTTCCGCATCCGGTGTAAAGATGTGTCCTTTTCTCAAATGGATACCTTTTGCGTCATAATCCTTATGACTCTTATCCGAACCCGCCAACGCATGACTGGAACCACCGGTTCCATATTCCTTTTTCAGAAAATCTGCTGCTTCTTTCACGGTATGATCCTTTTGATAAAAGTCATAAATCCGAAAACTTCCCTGTTCAAATCCGCTGCCACTGCTTAGCACATAATCAATTTCATCCGATGTGATAAAATCTTCGGTAAGAACATCCACTTTTTCCGCAAGTGGATAGGAAATCCGTTCTTTCAATAAATCTTCAACATCTTCCCGAAGTTCATAAGGATTCTTTGCTAACCGAAAGCGTATGGATATCTCCTCGGATTCAATCTTTTGCAGCGTTTCCTCCAGACAGGCTACAATGTTTTGAATCTTATCCGGTTTTGTAAGCAAATCCATCAGATATTCTTCTTCACCCGGATAATTATATCCGCTTATCTCTAGCCCTTTGGGAAACTCACCAATGGAATCCCGATAGAAAAAGTACAGTTGATTGGTGATACGCTTTCTCTCATAATAATCAACCATATATGCCTCCGTCGAATCCATATAGGTCCCGGACTCCACTTGGCTTCGGATGATTTTTTCAATTTCTTCCCAGGAAAGTTTCAATTCCGTATGTTCCAGTGCCGAATTGCCATGGGCTGCCGACATTCCGTTTTCATCAAACCACACGGAAATCTGCTCTTCACCAAAGTTAAATCCCTTTCCGGTAGAACCATACTCGCGGCGTAAAAAATCCGTCATCTCTTCCGGTGTTTTCCCCTGTTCATACTTTGCAAAGATTCTCTTTCTGCTGTTTTCCAACCCTCCTCCTGTGCAAAGAATCTTCGCAACCTTTTCCTCGGAAATAGTTCCGGGGAAAGATAACTGTATTGGCTTTTCCACCTGTGCCACGGTAATATTGCCTAACTGCTCCGACATCAAAGAGAATAAATCCATCTGCCGGTAAGGACTGTTTTCCGGCGGGGCATAACCTTCCAGTTCTTCTACTGATAAACCAGTTCCTGAAGAATCACTTCCTCCGCCTGCTGATAAATCATGTTCATCTTTCTTGTCCACTCCAATGGATTGGTCGCTTTCAACTGCTCTGTCACTCCCTGTGATTTCATGAGTTTCTCCGTCAGATTGTCTAACCTTTGTTCTGCCTGTTCCTGAATCTCCAGACAATGCGCCATCAATTCTCCGTTCAGAAGCAGACCGCTGTAAATCCCCCGTTTGTGGTTTTTCAGATAATTCCTCCGCAGGATTCCGTACTTGGTCAACATGCTTTTCTTCTCCTCGTCTGGTATCAGATTCGGAATCCGGTAATCTCCGTTCTTCTCGTATGTCAGGTTCATTCTCTTTTTCCATCCTTTCGTTTTTATTTACCTTGTTATGTTGAATTTGTGATTCTCTGCTCTGTCTCTTGCGTTCATACCGTGCAATGCTTCTCCCAATCTGAATCAGCATCGGCTCACATAACTCCGATGTGGCACTTCCTAACACCGACAGGGTACGCAGTGTATTGAACTCATGGATATAATCAAAGGGAAACTCGCCCTCATACTCTGCCATATCAAAGCCACATCGCTTTAAGACGGTATAACATACGCTTTGTTCTAATGTTTCCCGCAAGCGAAGTGACACGGTATCTCCATCCAAGTCCTCCAGATAGCTTCCTGCCGAAACATCAATCAAATCATCCACAATCTCTTCATAATAATCGTCTGCTATTCTTTTGGAAATCTGATAAATCCTGTCTTCAAACGATGAGTCCTGATTGGTAGCTCCATATATCCTTTCCAGTGCGGCAAGAATACCTTCTTCATGTTCTTCTCTAATATTCCAGATAAAAGGAGATTTTCCAATCCGTCTTGCCTTATGCACATCGGATACATCAAACACATAACGCAGCCTTGGATAATCACTTTCCTGGTCAATAAGAGCAATACCCTTTGCACCACGATTTACCCAGCAAAACATTTTCTCATTCCACATTTCCAATGGGGCACAGGCGGTGGCATCCGGACGCTGTGCATATATGAGAATCTGGTCCTCAAATGGATACTTGTATAACCTCGACGCAACATCAAGGTAATTCATCCAGCTTTCTTTATTCTCTCCGATGCTTCTGGCAGTTTCTTTTGCCAGAACAGAGATTTTTTCATATTTCGTCATAGGTTGATTTCCTCCTGTACCCAATCTTTACGTTTGGACATTTTGTCCAAACGCTATTTCTGTTTCAGTTCTGCACTGGCTTTTGCGTATGCCATGAGTCGTTTGTTGCTGTTTCTTTTTTGTTCAATCTCATAATCTACGTTTACCTGCTTTTCTTTTTGTTCCTTTTTCTTCATCTTCTGCCTCCCATTCTTTCAAACAGTTTCTCGTTTCATATACATAAGGCTTTTGAAACATAAGCCTTATGGTGCTTCTTACAAGCTGAACCAATGTCATTCCATTTTTGTGGTAAAAACCACACAATCCGATAATTCCAATGACCGGCATACAGATTGTGATGGCTGAATTGATTCCCATGCCAAAATAAAAATGCAGAAGTAAGATTCCTCCTACTCCTACAAGTAATGCACTGCCTCCGAAGATGCACTCTCTGAAGGATAATCCCTTGAAGAAATCATCCTTAAAGGCTGCAACATCCGGATTGATTGTTTTTGTCATCTCCACGCTAGCTGCAAGCCGTGCGAGGATGCATTGAATTGTCTATTGGGAGTTTACTCACAATCAGACAATTTCATATGCAGACTCATAAGGCGCCAGCCGTGACCGAGTAAGCTTTGCTTACGAGGTGTGGCTTGCAGCTTCTACCTCCTTGTTTCTTTATCTTCTACAAACCAAATGCTTTTTGCATGACACTATCCGACATTTTTACAGAGGAGGCGATGACCCCCATCTTCAAACAATACTCCAGTAATCGTACCAATGCATTTTCCGTATCTATGGAAACCGTATCAATAAAACTTCCACTAATCGCAATCACTACGGCGATTAATAATGCGGAAAACACGTATCCAAAGAAGGTACGAATATAGGAATATCCCACTTGTGCTGTCTGTCCTCCTGCCGCCAAAGTAGACAATGCCACCCCGGCAAACGGTGCAATCATATAAATCTTTAAGATACGATTTAAGACGGTCAGAACTACAATAAAGCCACAGACCACTGTAAACAAAAAGAACAGGATACTGGTTAAAAAAGCTGTCATCGTTCCGAAGTCTGCACTGGATATGTTTTCGTATACTTTCGCACCATCAAAGTCATATACCATATACAAACCGTTCTCTCCGAGAATTGCCTGTGTCAGACTCTTTCCCCAGGAGAAAAACTTTGGCATATAGCTTAGTGCCATGCTGAGAACATTGGATGTGATAATCAGCCGGATAAACATTTTAATCGTCTTATCAAAGGTCAAATCCGTATGCAAATCGCAACTGTCCCGGCAAAAGCCATAAAGAAAAAAGACACATAACAAAGATACTGCTACTACATTTAAGGTTGTGTATATCGTAGATATACTTTCCCAGACATCTTTGTATGTCCCTTTTGCCGGATTCTTCGTCAGCACATCGGATGCCAACTGCATCATGTCATTCCATGCATACCCTGCACACTCAAAGAAATCTTTTCCACTGAAAAAATCTCCCAAATCTTCAAAAAATCCTGTAACGGAATCCCATAATCCCACTGTCATCACCCCCTTTGCAGGATTCCTTTCCTTTTCTTACGAAACACCCAGTAACTTAAGAATTGCCGGTACTGCAATCATAATCAAACCGCCAATCACTTTCTTTATCGCCTGACTTTGCTGCGTTGTTTCATGCGCCGCATACGCTGTGCCAAAGTCCAACAAGCCCCATGCCAGAAAGATAACTCCGACACCACCAACACAGCCAAGCACCAAATCTTTGATAACATCAATTCCATCGGTTACATCCGACACTCCGGTATCCGTCGTGTCACTCTTTTTATCTGCTGCTTTTGCTATCAGCGGTGTAATCGATAATACTCGAAAATACATCCCTGCTATGAGAGCAGAACACTTTTTCCACAACCCCTTACAGCGGGGTTTCATAACTTCTAATTCCTTGTGCATTTTTAATCCTCCTAGTTTTTGCGAAGCAAAAATCCGAACTCCTATGTGAGGAGAGGATTTTCCTCCTTTGTTTTTGCGAAGCAAAAATCCGAACTCCCATGTGAGGAGAGGATTTTCCTCCTTGTTATCTGCCAAAATATCACATCCCGGCATTATCGTTTTCTGCAGCCGATTACCATAAGCCGCTTATCCTTTCCATCCATTGTCCGGCAAGTAGAAAGCGTCACAAACTGGTAGTTCCGAAAGAATGCTTCCGCACCGCTTTCCTCAATTTCATTTTTCATCTTTTTTGCCGCTTCACTTTGAAACTTGCTGTGACTTAGAATCTTTTCTACCATCCTGCAGTAATCCTCTTCATTTCCGTAGTCCGTGAAAGAATAATACTCGGCATACTTATCTGTCTCTAACACAGACACGACGCAGTATTCCTTTTCTTTTTCACCAACTGCAGTAAAGGAAAACTTGGGATGCTCCTTAAAAAATGTTTCCTCCCGGAAATTTTGCAGATAGCCAAAGTATCGTCTTCCGTTGATGTTGTGGCCATAAATAATCAAGTTGTCACTGTCCGTCGTACAGCGAACATCCAAAAAGGGCGTTCCATAAAAGCTGTACTCTCCATGCACATCCCGGTGAAGATAATACTGCCAGTCATCCTTATGATGACCTTCGATGCCTGTCTGCATAACCGGATAAGAAAAGCCGGTGCCTTTGATTTCTAGCCACCCAATCATATCTTTGTACTTTTTGTGGAGGTTCCCGACACCATCCTTTTCTTTTTCCGTGGTAATCTCTTCTTCTATCTTGTCCTGCTTTCTCTCCTGATCCACAGTTCTTTTCAGATATAGGGCCAGAATCGAAGCAATGACTGCTAAAATCAAAAAAAGGAAGAAAAGTATTCTTCTTGTAAATACTTTTCTTCCCTTTGGGGTTGAACTGTTATTTAGTTGTTTCATATGTTCCTTTTCCTTGTAACTTAATTCAGTGATACAAATAATTTTTCATGGACATAATTTCCTCTTTCCAAAGCAGAACACTTGTTCTATAATGTTATATACGATGAAGACAGGAGGTGCCGATGATGGGAGTTATACAAGAAAAATACACCTTAGCAGATGTCATTTGCCAACATAAAATCGATGGAAGCATTATTCCGCTGAAAATACGCATCACTGATGAAGACGGCGAATATCAGGTTTATAACATCAAATCCTACAAAGATGTATCGAATCGCACAGCATATACTATGCCCAACGGAACATCGGTTACCCCGGCCAACCATCTTTGGAAATTTGAATGTAAGATTAGTGTATTTAACACGTTGAAACGGATTCAGCTTTTTTATAATGCCAATGAAAACAGTTGGAAGGTGTTCTATTCATAGAACATTGAATGTTCTATTTTTCCAACTTGTACTGCTTACCTTCTCCCTCACAAACTGAAATTTCACGCAGACTATTCCTATACCGTAATGTCTATTCTGACCGATGATTTCTTCTCACCAAAATGCTTTATTTCGATATCCTTCATTTCCTCTATAACATCTTTTTCAATTTGGTGAACATCACTTAATTGTAAATCTCGCTTCGAATCATTTACTATTTTTGCTGCCTCATCTACTGAAACAGTTGTATCTGATGTTAACTGTTCAGACATTTCAGTATCGTTTGAATCCTCTGCAACCTGCCCCTTTTCTATAGATGTCTCTACAATTTCCTCTTCTGTTGGCAAATCCCTATATTCTGTACTTTTTACAAATCTTGTGAATGACTCTACAGCTCTAAAAGTATTTCCCATGATACGTTGAGCTTCCTTAAGCTTTTCACTCTTTGGAATATTTGGATTATTCACGATACTTTTTAGTTCTGCCAAATTTCCATTCATCTCATTTACTTGAAGCCTTTGAGCCTCTTCTTTTGTCTTACATCTCTCCAACCTACGCTCATAAGCTTCTTGTTCCATTCTTGCCGCTTTATATTCCATATAGGCTTTAGGGTCTTTCTGACGAATAGCATCTTCTTCTGAAGCTGTTAATTCTTGACCGCTTGCAATCTTGTTATAAATCTGACTATATGCAGAACTTTCTTTGTCTCGCTCAAGTTGCTCTCGGAAATGCTGAATCATGCTTTCTTCCTGACTTGTTACAGTCATACCCTCTTGCTTCTTTACAACATCCCCGGTAGCCTTCTTTTGCTCCCAATCATTTACTAACTGCATCTGATTCACAGCGTTTCGTATTGTACCTGCAATCATAGCACACCTCCAATTCCCGGTTAATGCTACGATTAAATAGTGATATCAAACTTCATACCCTGTGTTGCCTTTTCTTCTGTTATCTTACTCCAATCCAGTTCAGAAATCTTTTCAAGTAATTCTTCTTTTGAATTTGCCTGAATTGTAGTCCGCTTAACAGTTACATCCTTCTTTTCCTGCTTTTTCTCCTCTGCACGTTTTTCCTTTAATTCTTCAAGCCGTTCTTTCTGCTTTTCTGTAATCTTCTCCAAATCAGCAAAAAGTGTCATCTTTCCATCATCATCAAAGGACATAGTTAACTTATTTAATACAGTTCCACTATTGTCTGTCGTTCCCCAAGCACGTTCAAACCCAAACTGTTCATTGATTTTATCTGACATCTCAACTGCAGTTTTTACCGTAGACAATTTTTCCCGTGCATATTTCTCATCGGATGCCATTCTTTCAAGTTCAGCACTTGAAAAAACAACTGTAAATTCCTTATCGCTTTGGTCTACTAATCCTCTGAAATCATCGCCTTTATCAGCAATAATAAAATCGAAATCCGCATTATCCTTACGCAATGTTTCCAGATATTTCTGTGCCTTAGAAGATAACTTATCTTCGCTGGATTTTATTTTCTGTGCATTGGGCTGCACATCTTTTGCTTTCTCTGTGTTATTTTGCTTACTAACAGTATTGCTCTTATAATAATCTGTTACCTGTGTTAAATTAGCTGCTCTAATCATGGTATCATCCTCCTTGAAAATTGATACAGAAATCCGTTTCTATATCTGTAATATCGGCACTTTATATCCAAAAGTTAATAGTGCGTAAAATTCAAAGTTTCTGTTCCCTATAAAATATGTTTATCGGGATTTTCCAAATCGCCAAACAACGATTCGCAGGGAACAACTTTCATTGCTCCCTACATCAAAATTATACCAAACCTTCAGTTGCTCTGCCACTCTTTTCTTACTTCTTTACCAATCCTCTTTTCCGCCAAACCATAAGTGCCACAGCTGCCACTCCGAGAAGACCTGCTACAAGAGGAATTACCGGAAGTGTTCCTCCTGTCTGTGGTGTATCCGGCACATCTGGAATTGGTGCGTCCTTTACAGTAACCGTCTGCACCTTACTTGTATCTTTAATCGTTATCTTAACCGGTCCTGCCAGCTGATAACCGGATGGAGCAGAAGCCTCAGTAAAGGTGTAAGTTTCACCCACCACTAGCTTACCGGTAATATCATAAGCCTCGTCCTTTGTCACAAATTTCATAACTTCTTTTCCTTTGGAATCCGTCACCACGAACTTGGCACCGCCAAGAGCCTGACCACTTTTCTTGTCCAGTTTCAAAAGCTGGATGTGTGTCTGCTCATCTACCATAACCGTTTTATCATCTTCCTGATCCGCATACGTGCCATCTTCCTGCTTGATGCTTACCACAGAACTTAGGCTCCCATCCTCTGCGGTCTTCTGCTTTATCTGATATACAATGGCATCCGCTGTTACATATCCATCAGCCGGGCGGGTTTCTGTCAATGTATAGTCCTTATCATGAAGCAATCCTCCGACATGAAGATTTCCCTTCTCATCAAAAGAATATTTCAGATTACAGTATCCGTCCTTTTCTGTAACCGATACTTTGACCGAATCCTTATCTCCTGAAGTCCAAGAAATAATTTCTTTTCCTTCAGCATCTGTGATAACCAGATTACATCCTGCAATCTCACTGGAATCTGCCACTGACAACTTGTCAATCTCATTTGTAGTCTGCTTATTCTCCTTCCGGCAGTTCACATAAATAACTGGGGTAACTGCATCCTTATAACACAATTGAACCGGAATCGGCTCTTCATCCAAATAATAACTGTCTGAAACGGAAATCTCCTTCAGATAGTACATCCCGGAATTTAATGCCTGAGAAATAGGATTTTCTTCCGAATTTCCTATTTCCACTGTCTCGCTTTCTACAGAAACGGCAGAACCACTTACTACACTTCCCGATACCACATAATTTTCATCCTGCAACGGTAACATCATATCGCAGATGGCAGTTCCATCCTCACCGGTTGTCAAGGTGGTAAGTTCCGTTCCTGCTTCTACAATCTTTTCACCATCCACATTGTAAATATCCTGAGCTGTACACAAGGAGAAAGCTGCTCCGCTTACAGTTTCCTTCGAATCAACATCTTCTTTTATGAGAGAAATCTGTGGTCGTGCCAGTTCATTGCGAAGATTCAAACTTCCCGATTTATCGGTATTCTCTGTGGAGTTCAATACAAATTCATCCTGCCCATTCTCCCATGTAAATTCAAGATTCCATTCGTTATCTTTCGGAAATACATAACCATAAAGTGTTTTCACTTCTTTTACCTTGTATTTTCCTAAAGGTAATGTAATATGAACCACATCATTTTCATCCACAGAGTAATTGCAAATGCCCTTGCACTCGGATGTAAACTCTGCCTTTTCGCCTGTGAATATTGTTGCTACCTTTTCTCCATCCTTAAACCATGTATCACCCTGGTTATCCTGCGTCACAATATCCCCTTCGGCATAGATTTCAAATTCTGCTCCTTTCAGAGAACGATCCTCATAGATAAATTCCCTTTTCTCGGAATCCCATCCCATCAGCATCTGTCCGGTTTTTGAGATTGCCAGTTTGCCATAAGTTTCCTCGTTGGTATACGTCACTGTAATAATGGCATGAGTATAACCATCCTCGTCCACATAAGACTCATAATTATCCGCTTTGCTGTTAATTTCTACTTCAATGAATTTTTTCACAATATGAAGTCCATTTGCCGAATCCACTTCATAGATTCGGTATTTGGCAGAACGAAGCGGCTTGACCGTCATGATTTCTCCGGATTCATCAGTTATAAAGGTATCAATGGTCTTTATCTGGTTTCCATTGCTGTAACTCTGACTTACCAATTCCTCTCCATCGTCCGTTACCCGATAAATCTTGTAAGCAGTTCCCGGCTTGAACACCTGCTTTTCCGTCTGTTTATCCTTTTTCAGTATTTTGAGATATGCCTTAAACAACTTGTTATTCAATGGATAGGTATATACTTTTCCATTCTCGGTTACTTCCACATCGAAATCATCCACATGGATAGCATCCACATCTCCAGAATCCACCTGATGAACAACATAAGTACCATAATATAGATTGCCGGTAACTGCGTAGCCATTACTATCTGTCTTGATAATGGCACGTTCGTAATCCGTACAAGCCTCATAACTACCTTTACTCTTTAAATAAACCTGAAATGTGGTATTTGCCTCCGGCTCTAACAATCCGGTTTCACCATCGGAATAGTATTTCTGGATTGCAACTTTACCAAGAATCGGATTATTTCCGTATTTTTCATCCGATATCTCTTTGGTATACTCCACTGTCTTCTCAGAAGCATCCGCAACAATCGGTATCACTTCTGTAGACAAATTGTACCCAACAGGTGCCTTAATCTCTTTCAGATAGTAAGTCACACCACTGCGAAGGTAATCGGTAGTCACTTTTCCATTCTGAATCGTATAGACTCCGGCAGTCATTTTTGCTCCATTTACGTTGTATACAGTAGCTTTTGTTGTACAAGACATATCTGCATATAACTGGAACTGCGCCCCCTCTAAGGTAGCCTCTCCGTGTGCCTTCTTATCCGCACTATACTTATCTTCCTTAATCACATTGATGGAAGCCTTTTTGTAGTTATTTGTCACACCGGTAATATAAGCCTTCTCATAATCCGATGGAATCTCGTCATCGCTCTCCGGCCATGCACCACTGGAATCTTTCTGCCAACTGTCATCTTTGTCCAATGTAATTTTTACGCCTTTCGCATATGTCGGGTCCACAATCAGATGCTTATTCTCTCCGGTGTTGTTTTCCGTCAAAGTATAAGTGTTAGAAATGTTATCCATCAAATCCTTGATTTCTTGTGCTGCCATTTTCTGTGCAGATGCCTTAGTCAAATCAGATGGAAAGTCAATCCCTTCATCCAGTTCCAAATCATCCGTCAAAATCTTCTTGGCAGCTTTTTTCGCATCACTGTCCATATCTGCCAAATCACTGTCTGAAAAATAATAGTAATCCATCGTCTGTAACCGATATGTCATGCGATATGCCAATCTTCCGGAATCTCTTGTATATCCGGTAAGACTAAAGGATGTTTCATTATCATCATCGGCACTACTGCTTTCCACACCATCTCGATCTGACACGGAAAAAGAATACAAATCATCCAGATTATCTGCATCTAAGGTAAACTGAATGCCTCCCAGTCCATTTCCATCCTCATCCTTTTTCTTGACTGTAATTCGCTGGCGATAATAAGATACATCTGTCAAAGTAGCAGGTGCAAATGCCTGCGGTGTCTTTTCCGCATCTACCGTAATCAACTTCTGGTAACCTTTACTGTTTCCGGTCTTTTGCCAGATGGTTGCTGTGGCTTCCCAGTTTCCACTTGGTTCAAAGATGGTATTGTACAATTCATTGACCGTCTTAGAACTATATGTGTGAGTGTTATCCTTTACCTGTTTGATAACATCTTTTAACTGTGCTTCGGAATTTCGTCCCTCAGAAACAGACCATATCAAAGCCTGACTCATCACAAAACTTTTTTGCGTACGTTTCCCGTTTAGCACATACCAACGGATGATTTTCGCATAATACCCATGTTTTTCACCGCCCGTATCCTGGTCCCATTTATAACTGTTTTCCGCAGCATAAGTATTTCCTGAATGGCAGGTATGTCCAAGACTTAAACAGAATGCCTCTTTTGAACCCAAACGCATCTTCCACCATGTTCCTGATTTTGATTTCGAACCAAAAGATACGGTTCCTTTTCGTCCCAGCGAGGACAAGCTGACATTGGCTGTTGTTGCTGCTTTTGACACCGTAGCATTAGCCGGAATGATTCCACATAACATGACCACTGCTAAAACTGCCGATATCATTCTTCTTACTTTCTTTTTCACTCTTCTTTACCTCTTTTCTGTTTTTGTTAGATTACTTCGCCCCTCTTCACTTCGGTGGAGCACGTTCGAGTTCATTCATAAGGTTCTCCTTTCTCTGACAACATCACCACGTTTGGACATTTTGTCCAAACGCTTGTAAAAGAAAAAGCCCTTTAGTTTTTTACTCACTAAAGGACTTTTCCCTATTTCTATATACTATTTAATTGTTCAAAACAATCTCATTGATTCCATTTTCTTCAACAGTTATCTGAACAGTCTTTGCTTTCTCATATCCATCTGGTACAATTCGCTCATAAAACACATAACTTTTTCCAATTTCCAGATAAACCACTTTTCCTTCTGACGATGGAATCTTGTCTACCTTCAAAGTATCATTCTTCTTTGATTCTTCATAATATGCAAATCCCGAACCTGCAATATAACGATTCGATGCGCTGTCATATCTCTTTACGGTAATCTTCTTCAGTTGAAAAGACTTCCAATTTGCAAAATCAGATTTGTCCTTGTCATAAAAGATTGCAATCCACATATCTTTGTAACAGGCAATCGCACCACACACATGTCGTTCTGAAAGAAGATTATTATAATGTTTCTGACTCTTTTTCCATGATTCCATTGCATCTTTTGCTGTTGCCCCTGTTGTCATGTTCTCTGAAAAAAGTAAATTCTTATATCCGGCGAATCCACCAAAATAAGCGTTCATATCGTTAGCCAGATTAACATGCTTATCATATCCGCTGGTTTTCAAACGATACCGGCAAAACTCATAAATCTCATCGGACCATTCAAGTTCCTTAACACCTTTTTCTTTCCGATACTGGTTCTGAATCGCGAATGCCTTTTTGCTTCGTTCCAAATCGGTGGGTGCTTTTGTTTTTATTACTTTGACCTTGTACCTCATTTTTTTCGTCTTGCCATTTTTCATTTTGTAAGAAACGGATACCACCACGGTTCCTTTTTTCTTAGCTTTGAAATAAATCTGTTTCCTTTTTTTCTTAAATTTAACTGTAACCACGGATTTCTTGCTGCTCCTTACTTTTACCTTTTTGGCTTTTCTGACAATTTCCGGTTCTCTAATTGCCGTATTTCCACCACGAAGATCAATGGTAATCTTCTTTGTCTTAATCTTGGCAGAAACCTCTGTCTCCTTCATACAAGCCATTGTCAGCATTAAAAGTAACACAATACTTATTTTCACAATTATTCTTTTCATAAAAATCACACGCCTTTCGCTGTACGCTAGTCATTCCTAGCAATTAAATTATATCGTATTTTGTAGTTCCTTAAAACATATTTTCTAATTTGTCATAATCAATGACTTTCCAAACGTTTTTCCAGTTCGATTAAAAGTTCCTCCTTGCATTCCTGTATCACATTTCGAATATCATCCAGAATGTCATCTGACTTCATCGAGATTCCATTATGTCGATAATAATAAATCACTGCCTCACGTATGTAAGCACTTTTGTTGTCTACATTCTCCAAAATGTTGTAAACCAACTGGTGTCTTGGATTATCCATACGAAGCAGTATCGGGACCCGAATACATTCGCTCTTCTTCCCCATTGTCATCACCTCCTACATCTTCCATTTGACCGGCACCATAAAAATCATACATGACCTGATTACTAATATCCAAATCACTTTGCGCTTTTGCCTGATAAAGAACCGTAAGCATATATGCCTTGTGATTTCTTACTTTTGTCACCTGCTTTTTATACTGTTCTATGGCATAATCAATATCAAGCCTGTCCAACTTCAAAAGTCTGGACTTCACAACAGCTGCTGGTTTATCTTCACCCATCACCCGAATGACGGGCTTTTGGGTATTCAATGCATCATAAAGGACATCCTTCATCGTGTTTATCTGCTTTTCCTGATACAAAGACACAAACTCTTCATCCAGATCGTAATGATGTTCAATAAACTCCATCGGATACTCTTCTCCCCTCCCATCCTCTTCTTGATATTGATTAGGATTTATTATATTAGGTTTTATATCAGGTTTTATATTATAGTCTTTATTATTGTTACCCCCGTTTGCGTTGCTACCGTAAGCGTTGCTACCGTAAGCGTTACTACCGTTACCGTTGCTACCGAAAGGGGGGTAACGGTCAGAATTACCGTTAGTACCAAAAAGGGGGTAACGGTCAGAATCGCCAATTTCTGTATCTTCATCCGAACTATCTGATTGAAAAGATGAATGTTCATCCGTAATCAATTGCGTTTGACGTTTCTTTTCTGCACGTGTCAGATTATCACTGGAAACCTCTCCTTCACTATTATGGTATAGCGTATGAGGCCCCAAATCCGGTTCATCCAGCAATTCATACTCGGTCTTCCACTTGCCATTATCCGGCATGAAATGAACCTTTAAATATCCAAAATCCTTCAATTCTTTCCATGCACTATCAAATGCCTTTTTCCCTTCTTTGGTCAGATTTCTGAAATCCTCTTTTGTCCATTTCTTATCCGGCATAGAGATATATGCTTGTATCACAAGATATAATCCTTTTGCCTTCAAAGAAATTTTTGCATCTCTTGTTATTTCATTTTGAACGACTGTAAATCCTTTTTTGCTTCGGAAGAAACCTTCTGCCATGTTATCACCTACCTGCTCTCGAATGGTACCTGTTCATCTGCAGCATACGAAAAGTCATCTGCATCGGCTGCTGCTTTTCCTGCACTTTTCTTCTGCGCAAACTCTACTTCTTCTGTAATGATGCTAAATCCATAAACCTTATTTCCTTCCTTAGTTGTATAATTATTGTTCTGTACACGACCAACCACAAGCACCCTTGAACCGCTGTGGAAATATTTCTCCACAAACTCCGCCTGTCTTCCAAAGGATGTACAGTGGAAGAAATCTGCATCGGCATTTCCCTCATGCTTATTTCTGCGATTTACTGCAAGGTCAAACTTTGTAATAACCATCTCGCTGCCATCTTCATTTTTCTTCCTTGTTGTCTTTGGTTCTCTCGTCATATTCCCCAGCAAAATAATCTTATTCATTTTCTTCACTTCCTCTCTTTTGTCTCCATTTCTCCAGTAATTCAAAAATGACATCCATCATTTCATCTTCTGTGGTTTCTTCCTCAAAATACTCTGCCAATCGTTCATTTTTCAGAGTAATATCTTTCTTCTTACTGTGCCTCTCAACGGAAAACAAATAACGTTCCAGTGTCTCTTCATCCAATTTCCCATCTGCACTCAACTGCTTTATGGTATTAGCCTGTATCGTCGACAACTTCTTTTCATACCGGCAAATCGCATCATAAACCATTTCCTGCTCTTTATCGGAAAGAACCGATAAACTTACCCCCTGGATAAAACCCAGTTTCTTTTTATCTACCATTCCTAAAAGATTATCATTAAGTCTGGCAAGCCAGATATATCTTTGTATGGACTTATAATTCTCGCCGCTTTCCTCCGACATTTTTTGAAGGCTGTTTCCTTCCTTGCCCTGGTTCTTCATGGCATCGTACTTGATTTTGTAGGCTTTTGCCTTTTCACTGGGTAAGATGTTCTCTCGCTGGATGTTGGAATCTACCATAATCAGACTGGCTTCATCATCATCCAAATTCTTTACAAAAACCGGCATGGTATCAATACCAAGCAGTTCACAAACATGTCTTCTTGTATGTCCGGCAATAATCTCATAACCGCCTTCTTTTCGTGGCCGTACAATTCCCGGCACCAACACACCATGCTGACGTACGCTTTCTATCATTTCCTCCAGTTCTTCATCTGAGCGAATCTGAAACGGATGGTTGTGAAACTCATGAAGTTCCGAGATTGGTATTTGCTTTACTTCTCCGGCTTCTACCGCAGGCTCCGCCTCCTTACTACCAAACAAATCATCAAACCTTGTTAATTTCACTTTTTCTAATGCCTTTGTTCTACTCATGAGCAAGCACCTCCTTTGTCAGTTCTTCATAAGCACCGGCTACCGGATGTTTCTTATCCAGAGAAAATATGCTTACTCCGGCTGCTGATGTTTCTGCGGCCTTTACAGAAAAAGGAATCCGGCTATCAAAGATTGGAATGGATTCACCATAATATTCCGTGATTAGTTCAATAATATCCTTTGCATAATTAGTTCTTGCATTCAGCATGGAAATCAGAATCCCCTCGAACTGAATCCCCGGATTTAGGTGCTTTCTGACCCGGAAGATTGTCATAATTAACTGCTCCAAACCCTTTACCGGTAAATAAGCAGCCTGCACCGGAATCAACACACTATCGGATGCCGTAAGAGCATTTACCGTTATCATTCCCAAACTTGGCATACAGTCAATGAGAATGTAATCGTAGTATTCTCTCATGCAATCCACATAGGTCTTTAGCACAAACTCCCTGCTCATTGCATTAACCAGAGAAACATCCACACCGGATAAATCAATGTTACAAGGCATGAGGTCAATTCCTTCCACATGATGAATAATTCCCTCTGACACCTCAAACTCCTCGTCCATGATAATCTGCTCCATAATGGTTGGTAGTGCTATCTCCAGTTCGTCCGGATTTTCAATACCCAGACTCTGGGAAAGGTTTCCTTGTGGATCGGCGTCAATTACAAGCACCCTTTTTCCTTCTCTTACCATTCCAACTCCAAGATTTACTGTTGTGGTGGTCTTGGATACACCGCCTTTCTGATTACAAATCGCTATTACTTTACACATAATTCTGACCCTCCGTATTCTTCAGATTCATTAACTAATTCTTTGTACAACATTTTTCGTCTTTTTCACTGGGTATACTCCAAGATATATCCGATGATATTTTTCATTGTCACATCTCATAAAATCCGATATGTAGCTGATATTGCATCTTGGATTTTTCTGCAGTAACTTTAGCATTCTCCTTACTTCATTTTTCTTTCCCTGCAATTTTACTTTTACCACCTAACTCACCTCCATCTAAAAAAGGGTTGAAAAAAAGCACTTCGTTTTACCGAGGTGCTTATGCATCTTTATATCATATTAGGACTTAACTATTTTGAATTGCAAAAGGTGTAAAAAAGGTGTATTTCTTATAGTACAGTTACGCAGGTATTATAATCATAGGCATTTGCCCCCATATTATTACATATTGCCGTGGCAGATGAAACATACTCTAATCATAATTTCTCATATCCTTTTAATACCTTTCAATACCCAAAAGTTCTGTACACATCAATAATATTGAAACGATATATAACTTTTAATTTTTTCTCATTACACCTTGTATTTTTCTGTTTTTTTCATTTCATATAGGTGTAAATTGGTATACATCCTTTGTGTGGATGTCCAATGTTTTGCATTTATATATAATATGAAAAAAATTCGATTTTGTCAATTGAATTATTTCTTTATAACACAAATTTACTTTCTTGTTACACTTTAACAATCGAATCCTAACCTTCCGCAACATATTTATATTTATGATATCGCAATACAGAATTTTCCAAGCAAACACTCTCCATCTGAAGTTCTCCAACCTTATTTTTATTTATTATGACTTCAATTAATGTGATTTCGTCAAAATGTTGCCCAATTGTTTTCGAAGGCGATAACATTATTTCAACATGACTGTCGTTTTCAAATTTTATATCTTCCACCCAATATTTTTTAATATGTTCGCCATCACTGTCATATTTCGCATATAGCGCAATATCTCGTTTATTCTTGCACTCTCCCATAGCCTGCCCATTAATTATCATTTTCCCTACATGTAATCTATTACAAACTGGTTCAGACTTTATTATCTTAGAATCAACACACTCCATTACATCAATATATAAGCCGATAAAATTTTCATAATACCCAATGAGTTCACTTGTTCTTTTTGACTTATAAATATTGCTACGAAACTTAAAATCAGGAATACATATATCTCTTTGTCCGGAAATCAAATCAGCAAAAGATGAACTTCCATATAAAGCAAGTGTATGTTTTCCATAATTATATACTGAGCGTATATAACAAACAATCTCATCCTCCCATAAATTTTTAACACAGCTATATATCTGTGAATCATGTTTTAATTTTATATATATATATTTCTTTCCGTAACTGCTTTCTGTTTTAGTCCCAGATTAAGTGCAGCATTAATATATTGTAATAAGCAATCTAGCGAATTTGGAATATGCGATACCCACTCCAATGTCAATTTATTCAATATTTTATGAACATCGTAATTCCCTCCCAACACCTCTACCTTATAATAAAATGGATTTTTTTCGCTCTCATTAATAGTCTTTTTCCCTATATCACTATAGAGTTTTGCAGTAATAAGTGCATAATTTAAATATAATTGTGATGAATATAAAAACTGATATGCATCTAAAACACATTTTTCTCTCAAAAATTTTTCATATTCTTTCCCATTATAGTAATTCATTTTATCTGTATATTCTTGTTTCATTAAAAACACTTTCCTATCTTAAATTCAATATAACTATTACATCGTCATTTTCTCTTATTCTTTTCCAAATATGCCAAGTTTACAACCGCCGCTATTTCTGCTAATGGTTTTCATCAGCAGAGACATCCAAATCTACTTCCATCTTTTCTTCATCATTTTCTATTAACTGAACAGGCTCTAAATCCTCTGAAATTTTATCTTCTGTTACAGTTGAAAAAGATTTCTCAGACGAATTCAGCAGGTCTGCTGTCGCAGTTATACTTTCCATTACAGGCATTTGACTCGTAGTTTTTATGCTACTAACTTGTGCCGCCAATTTGTTTGCCATTCTTGCCGTAGGGGTATTAAGAGCATCAGAAGCTACCCTAGCATTTCTAATTCCCGGTATTTTACACATGGTCTCTAATCGACTAGCCCATTCTGCCATTTCATTTGCCATCCTTATTTCAGTTCTATTATAGAGTGCATTTGCTGCTTCAATTGTATGACTATTATATAATGCATTAGCGGATTCAATCGCAGAACTAATTTGTGGAACATTATATACATTTTGAAAACGCCTAGTCAATTCTGTTCCTAACGTTAATTGTGGCATTATATCAGGGATATTTATACGCGGCATTGCCGCCTCAATAGCAGCACTCCCCAATGATGCTAATGCAGAGTTCACCATTTCTCCCCATTTTGGAACATTACCTCCAAGAATATTAGATATTAGATTTCCTAATGCAGAAACAACATCTACCAGGCGAGTTTCTGTATATAAATGCTCTTCTAACACATTAATAGCATCTACCAAAAGTTTATTAACAGCTTTTAATGATTTTCTAACTTCCGCATATTTCTGTTGAGTTATCCTTTTATGGTGCATAACTGTATTTCTGTATAGTTGCAACTCATCGATTTTTTCTTTGAAATTCTGAAATTTTTTGTATTCACCAAAAAATTTGTCCCACAAAGAAACGCTTCGGCATTTATCAATTATACTTGCTATTTCTTTTTTAGATAAATTCTCAATACGATTTTTTGCGAGCTCACCTTCTAATACCTCTGCCAAATTTTGATTACTAAACGGCACAAAAAGATATTCTTTAAGCTGCTCATATGTCAATTCATTTAATGCACCTTCTACTAACTCTGTTTTATTTCTTTTACTTTTTAGCGTGTTTTGTAAACTTTCACTAAAAGATTTTTCGTACCAGTCCACCCCAAATATTTTAATAATGGTAATATAAACTAATTCGCGAGTTCTTCGTTCAAAGGTTCCAAATAATGGCATTAACTTGCAACAATACAACTGTGAAACCTCGTCATATGTAATTACAATGTTCCAATCTTTTCTGTGTTCTCCTCTTATTAGCTTATTTATGCAACAATCCAAGACTTTCGCTGATTTGACAGGCGTGTATTTACATTCAAATTTTGCAAGCAACATATTAGCGTTTTTTGACGACAACTGATATTTAATTTCTACATATTCTCCATCTAAATCAAACTGAAAACTTTCGTCTTTAACATCGGAATATATCTTTTTAAATACATTTCTTATAGTCTGTTTCATTCCCAACTGCAATTTGTATTTACTTCCTTCTTTAGAAAGAATAATTACATCCACTTCCATTATCTGTACCACTCCTAGTATTCTTTTTATAGGCTCTATAAAACAACGCTTTTTGCGTTCATTTAATCTTTGTTAAATGCTCCAAAACTCTACTTTCACTCATATCGCCACTTTCATTCAATTAGTGAAACACCGCATATCAATGAAACCTCAATGAATGTTCTACACCCAATTTTTCTCTATCGTCTCACCCAGTTTAACAAACATATCATAATAACATTCTTTTGTTCGGTTAATTATGTCCATTGCGATGTCTTGGTTATATGCATGAGCAACATTATTTCTTGAAACAAGTGCGTCTAACCACAAAGCCTCATCGGTTATCATTCCGGCTGAAAAGGCTGTCTTCAATATCGTTTTTGGTGAACCTGTTGCCCCTTCCGCATATCCATTATTTCCGAGTATTTCTTTCATTGCTTTCCACGCCTGTTCAAAGCAAATTTCATATAAACCGACAATTCCAGCTGTTTCAACATTGCTGTATGGCTCTTCATAATCATAAATGTCTTTCAAATTATTCAAAGCCGCTTTGAAATTCTCATATTTCTTCATAAATTACCATCCCCTCTCTTTCGATGGATTCCCGCAGTTCATTCCTAACAGGCTTTTCCAGATCAACCACATCAAATTTTAATAATGTAGAAGTTTTTTCATCTACTGTTAAAATAAATTCGCTGCTATTGCCACCTGAAAATGCTAAATCAATATCACTTCGTTCTTTGTAATCTCCTCTTGCTCTGGATCCAAACAAAATTACTTTTTCAACATG
>JABLTT010021793.1_pt1 | contig 91800 bp, 74 predicted proteins | sample 7160061 | NCBI WGS metagenome assembly JABLTT01 (sample SAMN14651232, study PRJNA627086) | human gut metagenome | isolation source: feces | host: Homo sapiens | reverse complement strand
GACGGCACCAATGTGCAGGGCAACGCCATCCTGAACCAGACAGGCACTCTGTCCAACGTCACCGTCAGCGGCGACCTGATCATCGGCGACGGCGCCGGCGAAGGCGACGTCACCCTGAACAACGTGACCGTTTCCGGCCGTCTGCTGGTCCGCGGCGGCGGTGTCAATACCGTTACTCTGGAAGGCAACACCACAGTTGGCGGCCAGATCGTTGTCAACAAGCCCACAGGCGATGTGCGCGTCCACAATTCCACATCCAACGAATTTGACGCTGCTGTCATCTCCGACGGCGCGACCCTGACCGGCGAATTCGACGTTGTGGAAGTGACCGCTTCCGGCACCACCACTGTCACCGGCGCCACTGCGAACACCGTCAATGTTTCCGCTGCTGCCAGCCTGTCTGTCACCGGCGAGAGCAAGGTGGACACCGTCAACCTGGACGCTGCTTCCTCCAAGCTGAATGTCAACGGCAACAGCACCGTGACAACGGTCAACGTGCCTGAGTCCGCTTCCAACGCCTCCATTGATGTGGCCAACGGCAGCACTGTGACCAATGTCAACACAGCGGCCAACGGCGTCAGCATCGATGGCGAAGGCAAAGTTTCCAACGTGAAGGTCGAGGGCAACAACACCTCCGTCGACACCGTTGGCACAAAAGTAACTGTGGCTTCCGGCGTTACCGGCACCACCTCCAATGGCAAAGACATCGCAGCCGGCACTACGGTCACCACCACTGCCAATGGCACAACAGGCGGCGGTTCCACCGGCGGCTCTAGCAGCGGCGACAGCGGCGACGATGACCAGGCTCCTGTTGAGCCCGCTACCACGACTGTTACAGTTCGTCCTATTGGTCCTGCTGTTGGAACAAAAGGCCCTGTTGACAGTTATGACTATGCTGCTAACTACGAAGATGCTGGCGTAACTGTGACAAATGGTACAGATCAAAACAACAATACTGTCACCATAAATGTGGATGCAACTAAAGTTGCCACAAATACCATTGATTATGAAATGGTGCATGATATCAATGGTGAACAGCCGGATGGCACTTATGCCTTCATCGGGTTGCAGTTCAATGCCCCGGAAGGCGCTGCCTCTGTGAAAATTGATGGTGCGCAGAAGCCCGTTTCCTTGGCCGAAGATTCTGCGGATGGTTCTATCTTCGGCGGTAATGTGATTGGATATTATAACATTGCTGATGTCACTGTAGACGAGGGTAATGCCATCACTGATGTGAAAGTACGGAGTAATGCCAGCTGGACAAAAACTTTGGTTTGGTATGATGAGACTAGAGCTGTAATTTCTACGACCACCTATACCATTAACCGTGAAGTCACAGGTGCCACCTACAGCTATCAAGAGGGTGATGCTACTTACGTTTCCACCGGTGACCTGGCAGATTCGATCACAAATAATGTCACTCTGCTGACCAATATCTCTCTTACAAAAGATGTAACGGTTGGTGAAAATGGTTCTTTGACTGTTGGTGAAGGTGTTACCTTGACAGTCACCGATCAGGGCAGCTTGACGATTGCTGAAAATGGTAATTATACCGTTAATGGCACGATCACAGTACAAGATGGCGGTACTCTGACAGATAACCGTACAAATAATGCCATGTCTGGCACAGGCTCTCTGGTATATGAAGCCGGCGCTATTGGCAAGCTGGATGCAACTACTTTTATTGGCACTGATGATGCCATCGTCAATTTGGCAGAAGGCACGATTACCTTGAAAACGATCGTTGCTGGCGAGCCTAATATGATTCTGGACGAAGCCGCTGTTGCCAGAATCAACACTGGCAAGACTTTAGGCATCACAAACAACCAGTACGCCGAAATCAATGGCTCCTTGACAGTTCCTGAGGGTGCTACTTTGACTGTTGAGGCAGGTTCTCAAGTCAAGGTAAACGGCACACTGGATGCTTCTAACGGTACAGTGTCTGGCACCATCGTAAAAGGTACTGATGGCGTCGTGAATCTTCCTGCCGATGGAAGCGGTGTTACTGTCGTTGACCCTGTTACAGATACTGCTACCTTGAAGGCTGCTTTGGATAACCTTTCCACAGTTGAGCTGGCTTCTGATGTTGCATTGACAGAGAATATCACAATTAGAAATGGTAAAACTCTGATCGTTCCTGCTAATATGAATCTGAATATCCAGGAGCCAGCCGTTGAAACCCAAATTGCTACTATGTCCGAAGACCAGCAAACAGCAGCTGTCACTCTCACAGTAGAAAAGGGTGGCAAGCTGATTGTAGAAGGTACCATAACGGTTGCTGAGAACACAGCTGTTGCCAACTCCGGCGCCATTGAAGTGGCTGAGAGTGCCCAGCTGAAAAACAACGGTGCTGTTACAGTTAACTCTGGTGCAACTGTGATCAATAATGGTACAATGGAAGTGTCCAAAGATGCCACAATGGATGTTGCAGAAGATGCTTCTGTCACAAACGAAGGTACTTTGACCAATGATGGTATTACTACAGGTAATGTCGTCAACAACGGCCAAGTATCTGGCCAAACCACGATTGACCGCATGATCAATGAGGCTACCATTCACGATACATCCGAGACTATTGCAGACGGTAATTTGTTCGAATCTTACGATGCGACTGCCGAAAAAGATTTGAGCAACAACACCACAACCATTATCATCACTGCTGAAGGTTTGAAAAAGCATTGGAATAATGACACTCCGCAAAACCTGGGTTACTGGGTCGGCGCTTTCCTGCCTGCACCGGAAGGCACAGACTGGAACAAAGTGCAGTATCGCAAAGGCGATGAGGGCAAATTCACCGGCGGCCTTACCTCGGCTGACCTCACGGATGAGAATGGTTCGTATCTGGCCTACTATGTCAATGCAGGCAGCGATACCGAAGCCTTCGACTTCTATGTTGCCTGGGATGGCAATACAAAAAATGCTGAGCACTTCGTACTGAATGTAGAAGGTGTAGAAAGAGCTGATTGGTCTGTCGAAGAACTGCTGAAGATGGCGAACTACTTCAAGTGGGATGACGACCACAAAAATGTTGGCAAAACCACCATTGAAGACACAACCATCAACTATTCGGCAGCTGCTCAAGACTTTGCGGATCCCTCCGGTGGAGATGGCCATACAAAGGCCACTGCCGATTTGGCCCGTTATCTGGGCGCCCTGTATCATGTGGATAACACTGTAACAATCAACTACAATGACACCGCTTATATCTGGAAGGCCGATTTTGGTTTAAAGGGCAGCAACTGGGTGAAAGAGGCAGATTCCTCTACCACATTGGTGAGCCAAATCGTAAATGAAATCGCTCAAGATATGAATCTTGGTGTTGATAAGCAGGCTCCTGTTGAAGATAACACAGCCAAAATTACTTTGACAATCAATGGCAAGCCTGTAACTATTAACATCACTGTTGCAGCTGATACCGGCGTTGGCGCCTAATCCCAGCATAACTCACGCAAATCCCTTATACAGACGGACCTTCGGGTCCGTCTGTTTTTTGTCTATTTTCTCCAAATCTATTTATTCACTCTTCACCAAATTAAGATTTTTTCACCAATTTCATTTCCTTTTATTCTCTTTTCTGGTATATTTATACTATACATTTGGCAATCATGGAGAACCATACCCACCATTTTGTGAAGAAAGAAGGGATTTGTGTGAAAAAGAGATGTATTCTCCTGATTGTCGCAGCACTCCTTTGCTCTTTCCCCTGTCTGGGGTTGGAAGATGCCGATGCCCCCATTACCCGCGGTGAAGCTGCCGCTTGGTTTGTGGAGCACTTGGGCATTGAATCCCCCGGCGACCTTTCTGCCTATTTTGATGTGCCGGAAGACGCCTGGTATTTCGATGCCCTATCCCACGCGGTAGGCGCCGGGTTGTTCCAGGGCTACCAGGGTTCTTTGCGGCCTGATGCACCCCTGGAACAGCGGGAACTGGACCTGGTGTTTTCCCGCTTATCCCATGCTCCGGTGTCCTCCTATGGCACACAGCTCGTCAGCCACCAGTCTTTTGAGCAGCAGGTTTCCGACCGCTTCGGCAGCTCGGTTGCTTCTGGCCAGACAGGCGTGGTCCAAGGCAGCGCCACCATCTGCTCTCCCATGTCCCTCGACGGCCTGTTTGTCAAAGGCGATCTTTGGATCGGTGACAGCGCCGGCGATGTCCAGCTGAACGATGTGCAGGTGGGCGGACGCCTGATCCTGCGGGGCAGCGGCGCTGTGGAGCTTTCCGGCCTGACAGGGGCCAACTCCGTGACCGTGTTGGGGCCGGCCACCTTGGTCAGCCATACCGCAGCCCGTCCCTCCTGTTTGTTTGATACGCCTCATGCCACCGTGCAGGGTTCATTCCTTTCCATCCTTGTGGAATCCTCCGGCACCCTCTCTCTGGAGTCTGCCGATGTGGATTCCATTTTTGTTTCCGCTGACCACGAGGTACTGCTGCTGGATGAAAGATCCAAAGTGGGGCAGATCACGCTGCAAGGCGACCATGGGGTGCTGGCCGGTTCCGGCTGGGTAGATCAAGTGATCGCCGGCGGGCAAAACATCCACATCGAAGCAGACGGCGGCACCGTCTTCGCGCTGGAAGGCAGCGGCGGCGTGCGGGCGCAAGGCACTTTGATCCCCGCCGGCACCTACGCGGTGGGCGACGCCAAGCCAGATACGCCTGTCACCACTGCGCCAAAGCCCTCGTGGAGCGGCGGTTCCAGCGGCAGCTCCGGCGGTTCCTCCAAGCCACTGCAGCCCGATGACACAGATCCCGACCCGATTCCTGACCCTGACCCCGCGCCCGACACCCCCCAGCCCCCTGCTGCCGATTCCGTTGCTCTTTGGTCCGCAGGCGGCGCCGCGCAGCTGACCATCCAGGCACAGGACGATGTGTTATCCATCCAGGCTTCCGCCACTTTGGAGCCTGGTTATCCCTCGCCCGACATCGCCGCCCTGTACCAAAACCGCCAGACCGATGTTCCCTTTGCCACAGTGGGTCTGTCCTTCGCCTTGCCCCAGCTCCCCTCCGATGGCCAGACCATCCTGCGGCTGGAAAGCCAGGCCCTGGCCGCCTTAGGCTACACCAGCGAAGACAACACGGCCCAGTGCCAATACACCGCCAAAGGGGACCAAGTGGAAGCTGTGGTGACGCTGGCCAACCAGGACCTGTTGGAGCGGGGCGCTTTGGAGCTGCCTCTGCTGTTCCTCCAGGGCGAAGAGCCGGTCTCCCTCTCCATTGATTGGGGCCAGGGGCCCCAGCGCTATACCGTGGATGTGAGCGGTGTTTCCTTTGTCATTTCCCAGCTGGGCGAACCGGTCATCACCCTTCCCAGCCAGCAGGAAGAGACAGAAATCCAAGGCTTGCTGACTGTGGATTGGGAAGGCGCTGCCACTTTGTCCCTCTATGACGGACAAGATCAGCTGCTTTGGGAGCAGCAGGGCCCGGCTTTGCAATGGAACCTGTTGGATGCGCAGGGTGCGTATCCCCAGCCGGACACAGAGATCTCCATCCAGGCCGTAGACAGCGGCGGACACCAGGATGCCCGGCAGATCACCCTGACATCTGCCGACCTGCTGGCTGCCATCCCCCGACAGGAGGGATTCTTTGTAAATGCCCCATACCCGGATTGGCTGGGCGAAGAAGGGGAAGAGATCTATACGGTTTTGAACGGCCTCTTTGAGGATGAGACTTTGACCTGTGACGCCAACATCCTGCGGGTGGATGCCGGTGGCTTCTCCCCGGAATTGGTCGAATGGTGCCAGCAGGCCTTTGGCCGCCCCTGCGTACCTGTACAGGTGATGTCTTCCCTCGCCTCTTCAGAGGAGATCCCCATAGACCCAGATTGGAACGTCCCCCTCATCTGGCTGCCTCTGGATGGCAGTGGCCCCGCTTTGCAAGCGTACCGTTTTACAGACGGTTCCGATGTCTTCTCCTTCTATGTCCTGTTTGAATCGTAACGCACCGCTTCACGCATAAACAAACCATTGGGTATGGTTTTTCATTTGCAGCAGGCCCTTTTGGGCCTGCTTTTTTGCACCCCTAAAAAGGCGAGACATAAAAAAACGGCACAGCTTTCGCCATGCCATTTCGCATCAATACAAGTGTTTCTTTTTCAGCAGCAGCCACACCAGGCCGGTGACCACCAGCGAGATCACCACCGGCGCCCAAGTATAGGGCAGCGGCATATCCTGCACGTTCATGCCGTAAAAACTGAACACGATATTGGGGATCGTCATCAAAATGGTGATGACGGTCAGTACTTTCATGATGATATTGAGGTTGTTGGAGATGACCGATGCAAATGCATCCATCGTGCCGCTGAGGATGCTGGAGTAGATCTCCGCCATCTCGATGGCCTGTTTGAACTCAATGATGACGTCTTCCAGCAGATCCTGGTCATCCTCATAGAGCTTGAGGATGCGCCCGCGCAGCAATTTTTCCAGCGTCGTCTCCGTGGATTTCAGCGAAGTGCTAAAATAGACCAGGGATTTTTCCAGCGTCAACAGTTGGATCAGCTCTTCGTTCCGCAGGGATTTATACAGCTCCCCTTCGATCTTGCTGGAGATCTTCTCGATCTGCCGCAGGTGCAGCAAATACTTCCCCGCAGCCCGCAGCATCAGGTTCAAAGTGAACCGGGTCTTCAGGCTGGTATTCACGTTTTTCACCGCGCCACGGGTGAAATCGTGGACCACCGAGGTCTCTTCCAGCGAGACGGTGATGACGTTTTGATGGGTGACGACGATGGCCAAGGGCAATGTGGAAAACAATACGCTTCCGTCTTTTTGCTCTTCGCTATAGGGTATATCCACCACAAGCAATGTGGCCTCGTCTTCCACTTCGATACGGGAGGATTCCTCTTCGTCCAAGGCGGCTTGCAGGAAGGAGGGGTCCAATTCCAGCGCTTGGGATACCGCCAAGATCTCCTTTTCATCCGGGCGGATCATGTTGATCCAGCAGCCAGGCTCCAATGTGTCGATCTGGGTCAGCCGGCTTTCCACAGTTTTGTAATAGGCTACCATTTTTGCACGCTCCTTTAAGACCTCCGGCGCGCGCAACGAGCGGCGGAGGCTGTCTTTTTCAGTTGTCGGCCTCTACTTCGGGGCTCAGGGCTCACACCGCTCACTCCTTTTGGGTATGGTATCGCACCATGGTGCGGCCAGTTTTTTCTGGCACCAGTATTATAGTACCAAATCCAACGGTTTGCAATCCTTTTTTCGTAAATTTTCGGCTCTGTAACCAGTCTGTTTCTTTTCTTTCGCTGTTGCGCCTAAAATCTCGCTCTTTCTTTTGTTTTCTCGATTTTGTCATCTTGGACTGGTCAAAAATTCCCCCGTTGTTTTGGTGTTTTTGACGGTTTTTTCCGGGCTTCCAATCGTGTATACTATATAGTGTCAAAATTTCATGACAGAGTAGGCGGATATGGGTCAAGTGCCGAAGGGACGGGGAGTTGCCCTTTGGACGAAAAGCCGGACAGGCTTGCCGTAGATTCGCCGCATCCCGCTGTCACATACCGGAGCGGCGGCCAGACCTCCTCTATGTGGCAAACACAAAGAAAGAGGAGGCATTTTCATGTCTGTCAAAAGGTTTTTGAACCCCTGGCAGCCGTCTTTTTGGAAAGCGGCGGCCCAGGAATTCCGCAGCCCCCGTACGCTGGTCATCGCCGCCCTTCTGTCGGCTATCTCCATCGCCATGGGTTCGCTCTTCATTCCGGTGACCGAGAGCCTGCGTGTCTATTTTTCCTTCCTGCCCCGGGCATTGCTGGCCGCCATTTGCGGCCCTCTGGTGGGCCTTGCCGCCGGCGCCGTCATTGACCTGACCGAGTTTTTCCTGTTCCCCACCGGGTTCAGCTTCTTTCCCGGGTACACGCTGAACACCATGTTGGGTCTGTTTTTCTACGGCCTGTTCCTCTACCGGCAAAAGCCTACTGTGCTCCGCTTTGTGGCGGCCCGCACCATCATCGCTTATCTCATCAATGTGGTGCTGGGTTCGTTGTGGAACAAGATCTTGCTGGGCAATGCCTTTTGGTTCTATGCGGCCAAAAGCCTGGTGAAAAACACCATCATGATCCCCATTGAAGTCATTCTTCTGCTCATCTTGTTCCGGGCCCTTTCCCCCATGCTGCGCCGTATGCATCTGGTACCGGTGGAACCGGATGGGCCCAGCAAAGCGATCTGATCCATTTGTCAGCTCCCAACCAAGGGAGGCAGGCTGGCCGCCTGCCTCCCTTTTCTATTGACCCGAGCCCTGAGGCACAAACATTCTCTGCTCCGGGGTTGCCAAGGGTCCCATGTCCCGATACAATAAAGAGAGTGGAAAACCAACAAGCCCTATGAAAATAGGGCGGGAAAGAGGGGATACTATGGGAATACACGACGGCCACCGCAAGCGTTTGCGCCAACGCTTTGCCCAGCAAGGCGCCGATGGCTTCCAGGATCATGAGCTGCTGGAGTATCTGCTCCAGTTCTCTTTGCCCCGGGTGGATACCAACCCGCTGGCGCACCGGCTGATGGATCGTTTTGGCTCCTTCTCCAGCGTGCTGGATGCACCGGTGGAATCGCTGCTGCAAGTGGAGGGCGTGGGCCCGGGCACGGCTGCTTTTCTCTCCGCCTTGCCCGGGGTCTGCCGCCGGTATTATACGGACCGCAACACCGACATCATCCTCAATTCCAGCGACCGCAGCGGGCGCTATTTGCTGCCCCGCTTCATCGGCCGATCGGTGGAGACCGTGTTTTTGGTGTGTATGGACAGCAAGTGCAAAGTGCTGGCCTGCCTGCGGCTCAGCGAAGGCAACACCACAATGGCCTCGGTAGACCCGGCCCAAGTCACCCGGGAAGCCCTGCGGCTGCAGGCGGTGCGTGTCACTTTGGCCCACAACCATCCGGGCGGCGTGGCTCTCCCCTCGCAAGCCGATCTGGATGCCACATACCGCATTGCCCAAGCCTTGCACACCGTGAATATCCAGCTGGATGACCACATCATCGTTGCGGATCAGGATTTTGTCTCCCTGGCCGATTCCGGCCAGATCCCCCGCTTCCGCTGACCGGTATCCGCTCAAAAACAGCGGCATTCGCCTCTGGATTTTGGGCGAAATACCCTGGTTTTTCATCGCCCTTTTGGTTGCGAAAGAACAAATGTTCTGCTATAATAATTTCAGTGATCTCATTGCGCCATCCGCTGGCGGATGGCGCTTGCTGCGCCTGTTCCCGGCACTGCCCAAGGGCGGCCGGGCCTGGCGGAAAGGAGGCGGCTAGATGCCAAAGTTTCAGATCGTCAGCGATTACAAGCCCTCTGGCGACCAGCCGGAGGCCATTGAGAGCCTGGCCCGCGGTGTGGAGCTGGGGCTGCCGGAACAAACGCTGCTGGGCGTCACCGGTTCGGGCAAGACGTTTACCATGGCCAATATCATCGAAAAAGTCCAGCGGCCCACCCTGGTGCTGGCCCACAACAAAACACTGGCCGCCCAGCTGTGTTCTGAGTTCCGGGAATTTTTCCCCAACAACGCGGTGGAATTCTTCGTCTCCTATTACGATTATTACCAGCCGGAAGCCTACATCCCCTCTACGGACACGTACATCGAAAAAGATTCCGACGTCAACTCCGAGCTGGATCGCTTGCGCCATTCGGCCACATCTGCCCTGTTCGAGCGGCGGGATGTGATCATCGTGGCCAGCGTCTCCTGTATTTATTCCCTGGGCGACCCCATCGATTATGCCAACATGGTCATCTCGCTGCGCACCGGCCAGCAGCGGGATCGGGATGAGATCTGCCGCAAGCTGGTGGACATCCAATACGAGCGGAACGACGTGAGTTTTGACCGCAACCGCTTCCGCGTGCGCGGCGATACTCTGGAGATCCATTTGGCTTATACCGATGAATACGCCATCCGGGTGGAGTTCTTTGGCGATGAGATCGACCGCATTTCCGAGATCAACATCGTCACCGGCCAGGTGCGCCGTGTGGTGGACCATGTGGCCATTTACCCGGCCTCCCATTATGTGACGCCCCGGGACAAGCTGGAAGTTGCCCTGCAAAACATCGAGCAGGAGATGAACGAGCGGGTGGCTTTTTTTGAAAAAGAAGGCAAGCTCATCGAAGCCCAGCGGATCAAGCAGCGCACTTCCTACGATATGGAGATGCTGCGGGAGATCGGCTTTTGCAGCGGCATCGAAAACTATTCCCGGGTCCTCTCCGGCCGGGCGCCGGGCAGCGCCCCCCACACTTTGCTGGATTACTTCCCCAAAGACTACTTGATGATCATCGACGAGAGCCATGTGACGCTGCCCCAGGTGCGGGCCATGTACCACGGCGACCGGGCCCGCAAAGAGATGCTGGTGGATTACGGCTTCCGCCTGCCTTCTGCTTTCGACAACCGGCCTTTGGCCTTTGAGGAATTCCAGCAGCGCATCAATCAGGTGATCTATGTCAGCGCCACGCCGGGCGAATACGAGCGCACCCGTTCTTCTCAGACAGTGGAACAGGTGATCCGCCCCACAGGCCTGCTGGACCCAGAAGTGGAGGTCCGGCCGGTGGAAGGGCAGATCGACGATCTGATGGAAGAGATCCGCCTGCGGGAGGCGCGGCAAGAGCGGGTATTGGTGACGACGCTGACCAAACGGATGGCCGAAGACCTGACCGATTACCTGCAGCAAAACGGCGTCAGCTGCCGGTATATGCACCACGACATCGACACCATCGAGCGGATGCAGCTGCTCCGTTCCCTGCGGCTTGGCGAGTTCCAGGTGCTCATCGGCATCAACTTGCTGCGGGAAGGGTTGGACTTGCCGGAAGTCTCCTTGGTGGCCATTCTGGATGCGGACAAAGAAGGATTCCTGCGCAGCGAGACCTCGCTGATCCAGACCATCGGCCGGGCGGCCCGCAACGCCCAGGGCAAAGTGATCATGTACGCCGATACCATCACCCCCTCCATGCGCCGGGCCATTGACGAAACGGAGCGCCGCCGTTCCATCCAGCAGGCTTTTAACGAGCAGCACGGCATCGTGCCCAAGACCATCTACAAAAGCGTGCGGGATGTCATTGAGATCTCCCGGGATGCCGGCACCGTGGCCCTGCCGGCGGACAGCTTGAAAAAAATGACCAAAAAGCAGCGGGAGCAGACCATTCAAAAGCTGGAACGGGATATGCGGGAAGCTGCCAAAATGCTGGAATTTGAATACGCCGCCATCCTGCGGGATCAGATCAAAAAGCTGCGGGAGGGCAACGATACGGCTGGCTCAGGGCGCAGCCGCAGAAAGGACAATGGATAACCATGCACGATAAAATATTTGTCAAGGGAGCCAGGGAGCACAACCTGAAAAACGTGGATGTGACCATCCCCCGGGATACCCTGACTGTGGTCACGGGCATCTCCGGTTCGGGCAAGAGCTCCTTGGCCTTTGATACCATCTATGCCGAAGGGCAGCGCCGCTATGTGGAGTCTCTTTCCTCCTATGCCCGGCAGTTTTTGGGGCAGATGGAAAAGCCGGATGTGGACTATATCGAAGGGCTTTCCCCAGCCATCTCCATCGACCAAAAGACCACCTCCAAAAACCCCCGCTCCACTGTGGGCACCGTGACGGAGATCTACGATTACCTCCGCCTGCTGTGGGCGCGCATCGGCATTCCCCATTGCCCCAAATGCGGCAAGGAGATCAAGCAGCAGACCATCGACCAGATCATCGACCAGCTGATGAGCTATGACATGGGCACCAAAATGCAGATCCTGGCCCCGGTGGTCCGGGCGCGCAAAGGCGAACACGTCAAGATCTTGGAGGACGCGCGCAAAAGTGGTTTTGTGCGGGTGCGGGTCGATGGCAGCCTGTACGATCTTTCCGAAGAGATCAAGCTGGAAAAAAACAAAAAACACAACATCGAAGTGGTGGTGGACCGCATCGTCCTGCGGGAGGACATCCAGCGCCGCCTGACCGATTCGGTGGAGACGGCCGCCAGCCTTTCGGGTGGCTTGGTCATCGTGGATCTCCCGGGCCAGGGGGAAGTGCTCTTTTCCCAGAACTACGCCTGTGAGGATTGCGGCATCTCCATCGAAGAGCTGACGCCCCGGCTGTTCTCCTTCAACAACCCCTATGGGGCCTGCCCGGAGTGCACCGGTTTGGGCATGAAACTGGAGATCGACCCGGACCGCATCATCCCCAACCGGGGGCTTTCCATCCTGCAAGGGGCGGTCAAGGCCCCGGGTTGGAACTCCTTGGACGACGGCAGCATTGCCCGGATGTATTTTGACGCACTGTCCAAAAAATACGGGTTTGCCCTGGATGTGCCAGTGAAGGATCTGCCCAAAAAAGCTGTGGATGTCGTTCTATACGGCACCAAAGGGGAACCGCTGGACCTGCACTGGAAAAAAGCAGGGGGCGGCGGCCACTATGTGCAGCCTTTTGAGGGCATCATCAAGAACCTGGAGCGCCGCTACAGCGAAACCACCAGCGAATCGGCCCGGGAGGAGATCGAGGAGTGCATGAGCCCTATCCCCTGCCAGGCCTGCCACGGTAAGCGGCTCAAGCCAGAGGCTCTGGCGGTGACGGTGGGCGGCATCAACATCGCCGACTTTTCCGACCTTTCCGTCACCCGCGCCCTGGAATTCATCAATGGCCTGCAGCTGACGGAGCGGGAGAACATGATCGCCTCCCGCATCCTCAAGGAGATCCGGGAACGGCTGGGCTTTTTGCAGAGCGTGGGCCTGGAGTACTTGACCCTTTCCCGCAGCAGCGGCACTTTGTCCGGCGGTGAGAGCCAGCGCATCCGGCTGGCCACCCAAATCGGTTCTTCCCTGATGGGCGTGCTGTACATTCTGGATGAGCCTTCCATTGGCCTGCACCAGCGGGACAACACCAAGCTGCTGCACACCCTCAAGCACCTGCGGGATCTGGGCAATACTCTCATCGTGGTGGAGCACGATGAAGAAACCATGCTGGAAGCCGACCACATCATCGATGTGGGCCCGGGCGCCGGCGTGCACGGGGGCAATATTCTGTGCACCGGCACAGCCCAGCAGATCATGGCCTGTGAAAACTCCATCACCGGCCAGTACCTGAGCGGCAAAAAGAGCATCCCCCTGCCCGCCCAGCGGCGGTCGGGCAATGGGGAAAAGCTGGTGATCCGCGGCGCCCGGGAGAACAATTTGAAAAATGTGGATGTGACCATCCCCCTGGGCACGCTGACATTGGTCACCGGCGTTTCCGGCTCGGGCAAGAGTTCGCTGATCAACGAGATCCTCTACAAGCACCTGGCAGCAGAGCTCAACGGCGCCCGTACCCGCCCCGGCGCTTTTGACCGCATCGATGGGCTGGAACATCTGGACAAAGTCATCAACATCGACCAAAGCCCCATCGGCCGCACGCCCCGCTCCAACCCTGCCACCTATACCGGGGTATTCAGCGATATCCGGGAGATCTTCGCCAAGACGCAAGACGCCAAAGCCCGTGGCTATGGCCCAGGCCGCTTTTCCTTCAATGTGCGGGGCGGCCGGTGCGAGGCCTGCGGCGGCGGCGGGCTGGTCAAGATCGAGATGCACTTTTTGCCGGACATCTATGTGCCCTGCGACGTGTGCGGCGGCAAACGGTACAACCGGGAGACGCTGGAAGTCAAATACAAGGGCAAAAACATCAACGAAGTCTTGGATATGACGGTGGAAGAAGCACTGGGTTTCTTTGAAAACGTGCCCAAGATCCAAAAAAAGATCCAGACCCTATACGATGTGGGTCTGGGATATATCAAGATCGGCCAACCCTCCACCACCTTGTCGGGCGGAGAAGCCCAGCGGGTCAAGCTGGCCACGGAATTGGCCAAACGTCACACCGGCCGGACCATCTACATTTTGGATGAGCCCACTACCGGGCTCCATGTGGCCGATGTACACAAGCTGACCGATGTGCTGGAAGCCCTGGTGGATGCCGGCAATACCGTGGTGGTCATTGAGCACAACCTGGATGTGATCAAAATTGCCGACCACATCATCGACCTGGGGCCCGAGGGCGGCGACAAAGGCGGCACAGTGGTGGCCTGCGGTACGCCCGAGCAGGTAATGGAAGTAGAAGCTTCTTACACGGGGCAGTATCTGAAAAAGTATCTGCAAGACCACCGGCAAATGTAGTGCGATCACCATATACCGAAAAGGGGCTTGGCGCCACAGGCGCCAAGCCCCTTTTTGCCGCTATGCTGCCAACGGCTCTCCATTTTCCATCACAATGGGCGGCAGCTCCTTTTTTTCTCCATACAAATCCGGCCTGGCCAGCAGATATTCTTTCAACTGGGCCCGGTTTTGAAAGCGCGTCGCCTGAAAGGGCGCTTCCGGGCTGTACCTTTCAACAAACAATAAGCCTTCCTCCGTTTCGGCCAGAACGCCTGCATGGGTGACAAAACGCACGTCTTCAAAGACAGAATGGGCATAGACCGTCACCAGAGAAAGGCCGCTGCCCTGCAGAGCAATGTCCCGGCTGCGCCAGGCTTGCTGGATCAGTTGGGTGTGCTCTTCCATCGTAGCCGCACCAGCCACCGGCACCCACTGGAACAGGATGCTGTAATGGGCTTTGTCCTGAGGGCTCATAGCACAGGCCTGATAATTGTCGATGGCCTGCAGATCAAACAGCAGATGCCAGTCGTTTTCATCCCGCTCTCCCCGGGCAGAAACCCGGTCGCCCAGCAAGAGAAAGGCAGTCAAGCGGCAATTGGGCTCCGGCATATAGGTGCCCCCCTTCCCCTCTTTCAAAGGGAATCGCACTTGGCTGTAGTCCACATAGTCTTGTGCCATTTCCACAAAACCAACGGGCAGCTGCGGCGATGTGATCCGTCCGTTCAGATCCTCCACCCATTCCAGCCAGGTATGGATCCGCTCTTGTGGCACACCTTGCCGTTGCAGCACCTGTGCCACCGAATTCCGGGATGCCTCGTCCATCAAATTGGAATATGTCACCGTTTTACTTGCCTGGCCGCCGGAAAAACGATGCTCCTCCAGCGGCCTATTGCAAGCGGTCAAGCAAAGGGCAGCCAGCACAAAAGATGCAATCCATTTCATCATGATTTCTCCTATCGCTCGTAGTATGATAGATTGGACGCATCTGATGCACAAAAAGTTGTAGGATCTCTCCTCTTTTTATTGCCGCAGCTCATACAGCCGGGGGTTCTCAGCCACTTCAGGACGTCCCAGACGGCTCATCATCGTATCCAGCGCCCGGGCGGCGTCATCCAGCACTTTGCGCTCGTCGATCTGGGTCAGTTTGCGGCCTTCCATCGCAATGGCACCATCCACGATCACGCAGTCCACGTCTTGGCCCATGGCATGGTATACCAGCCGCTGCACCGGCATCAGCCCAAAGGGCGCCAGATGGGGCTGCTCCACATCCACCGTGATGATGTCCGCCCGCTTGCCCACTTCCAGGCTGCCCACCAGCCGGTCCACTCCCAGCGCCCGTGCCGGTTCGATGGTCACCAGCTCCAGCGCTTTGCCGCAGGGGATCAAATTGCCGTCTTTGTGGCGGAAGCGTTGGAACAGCTGGACATTCTTCATATCCCGCCACAGGTCAAAACTGCGGTCGGGCGCAGTGCCATCGGTCACCACGGCCAGGTGGATGCCCATTTCCAGCATTTCTTGCACCGGGCAGTGACCTGCCACATTGGCATGGGTAGTGGGTCCGTGGAACACATAGGCCCCTGTGCGGGCCAGGATCTCCAGCTCTTGCTGGCTATACCCGGTGCTATGGGTCAGGGAAAGGCGGGGCGTCAGCACTTCCGGTGTGTGGTCTGCCATGAACTGCACATCGCCGCCATAGCCGTGGGAATGCAGGGGCACGTCGTATTGGCTGGCGATGCGGAACATCTCCCGGTTGTGGCGGATGTTGGTTTCATCGTCCTCGTCGGGCCGGCGTCCCATTCGGCCGGGGGCCACGATACAGGTCATGCGGGGGTGTTTCCCATTCAGGGTCCGCACTGCCTCCTCTGTGGTCCGATAGGCAGTTTCCGGCGTCACCTCCACCTCTGTGGTGCTGCCATCCTTGTTCCACACCCGCGCCCGTTTGGGAAAAGCGCCATAAGGGCAGCCAATGCCAGAAAGCTGGCGGATACCTGTGGCAATGGAACCCTCAAAATGGGCGGTCAACGGCTCGATGCTGTCTACGCGGGGCGTGCTGCCGATCATCGATACTCCGGTTGTCGTGCCGAATTTCAACCGTTCCGCGGCGGCCAAAGCCCCTTCGGCCCGCCAAAACTCCCCATCGGTACACCGGTAATAGATCTCTTCTGCCATAGCTTCCCAGCCATCGTCCAAATGCTCACCCAGGGTCTTGATCAGGCAATGGCCGCCATGGCCGTGGGCATCCACTAACCCGGGCAAAATGGCGTGGCCGCTGCAATCCATCACCCGGGCGGCTGTGGCGTCTTGGGGCAGCTGCTCCATCGGGCCCAAAGCGGCAATGGAGTTCCCCTCCACGGCCACATAGCCTTTGTCGTAGATGCGATGGCTCTCATCCACGGTAATAACAATACCATTTGTCAATAACAGATCCCACATAACATTCCGTCCTTTCCTTATGTTGTGCTGCATGGGTGATTCTGTCCCCATTGTACTGTATCCGCCTGCTTCTGTAAACCAGTCTGGCGATGTATTCTATCCGATAGGCTTTGGGCCGTTGTGGGAAGAATTTTCATTTCCGCTAGGATTGTCCTGGCAAATATGTTATAATGAATCAATAATGATGATATTTTCTCTCCGCCGCATCCGGTGGATCGATTGGCGCTTGCGATCAGCAAGTTTCTTCGCGCCCTTGGCTGGGGATTTGTGACCGGAATGTTCCAACCGCCGAAGATGACGGGAATGTTTCCATCTCCTGACCTATGACAGCAGCGGCCTTGGCGTAAAGGTCCCAGCTCCACATCGGTACGGCAAAGGTGGGAAGTTTGAACGGTTGGAAGTCTGTGAGATCCCAGCGGAAAGGATGGGGCCTTCCTTGGACATTTCTTGGCAGGGTCTGCCGGTGGCGACGCCCGTGCCGAAACTTGAGATCCGCGGCAGTATTTTTGATGCCCAGCCCCATGATGTCTTCATTGCTGTTCCTTTCGATTTCGCAGCAATGCTGCCGCTGTCTGGTATCCGCTGCAAACCAGTGTCTCAATCAAGGGAAACAATGTGTCATGTCTGCTGGCTGAGGCTTTACGCTATCTTTGGCAAATCGCAATGAGGTATGCAGTGCCTCTGCCTTTGACTGCAACATAACTCCGGTATAGCAAGCAAATCTGTAAGGGTCGACAAGCCAGACCGTCTGGGACCCACGCCGCGGCAAAAAGACTGCCCCAATGGATGCCAGTGGTCACCGAACCGAGGGATTCTGGTATGAAAGAAGCAAATCTGACATCATCGGCCAACCACAATCTAGAGCATATGTATGAAGAGCTGCAGCAGCGCGCCACCATCGACGCGCTTTCCGGTGTGCTGAATCGGGCCACGTTGGAACAGTGCATAAAAAAGCGCCTGGAAACGGTGGAGCCCTCGGACACCTGCGCCCTGTTCATCGTGGACTTGGATGATTTCAAACAGGTGAACGACACATTGGGGCATCAAGCGGGCGACCAAGCCATCCGCCGGTCGGCCCAGATCCTATCTGGTCTCTTCCGTGCCAGCGACATTGTGGGCCGGTTGGGTGGCGATGAATTTGCCATCTTCCTCTGCGGGCAAGTCACAGAAGAACTGGTCCGCAAAAAAGGTACTGCGATTTGCGAAAATCTGCAGCTGGCCCTGGGCGATCATCCGGTGGTGAACTTAACGACGAGCGTGGGCATTAGTTTGGCGGAGGGCCGCCCTCAGTTTGAAGAGATGTATCAATCGGCTGACCTGGCCCTTTACCGGGCAAAAAAAGCGGGAAAACACGGGTTTTATCTGCATCATGGCGCCTATTCTCAGGAGAAAGCTGATGATTTCCATCCGGTCAACACCATTTCTCTCAGCGGCCTGTTGGAGTATATGAATAGCGGTGTTGCCCTGTTGGAGATGAGTGAATCCCCCCAGGTCATCTATGTCAGCCCTAGTTTCTACCGGATCATTGGGGCAAAGGCCCCGGCTTATTCGCTTCCCTTGCCCCTGTCCTCCCTGATCCACCCCGATGATCAACTGGGTCTGGAAGAGACGCTTTGGGAAGGGCTGCGGCAAGGCCAGCCTGTGGAACACACCCACCGGGTCTCCTCTGGCGACGGTCAGCGTTGGCTCTGGTGGCACGTCCGCGCCATACGGATCCGATATGACAACCCCCACCCAGTCCTGCTGGTCACCACCACAGACGTTTCCCACTTCAAGGAGAACGAGCAGCAGTTGGAAGCCATCAATCAGCGGTTACAAGTTGCCTTTGGTCAAACGGCGCAGCGGCTATGGGAAGTGGATATCGCCTCCCACACCTTCCACTTCTTCGGCCAAGACGGGCTTTCCCAGAACCCTGATATAGATGGGGCCGCGTTTCCCGCCCAGCTGGTGGAGGCCGGGTGGGTCCACCCCAATTCAGCCGCCCGTTTCCAGACCTTTGCAAAAGAGCTGCTGAGCGGCCAAGTCAACGGATATGGAAATTTCATCTTAAAGCACCAAAGCACCGGCTGCTATGGTTGGGCTACCCTCTCCTATCGGATGCTCTTTGACGACGTGGGCCATGCGGTGAAAGCAGTGGGGATCGTAGAGGACCTGTCCGGCAACCTGGCGGGGCAAAATGCCGGCCGGTTCGGCCGCTGGCCTTTGCCAGAAGGTCTGCTTTCGGACCTGATGGTGCACATGCGGGCCAACCTCACCCAAGATCGCATCGAGGAACTGTGGGTAGAGGGCAAAAGCAGCGGCGACGCGATGCGGCAGCTGCCTTGCTCTGCGATTCTCGCCCAAGAACAGTCCAAGATTTTCAGTGGGGATGCCCAGGGGGATCTTCCCTCTTATTTTCGCTGTGAACAGCTCCTCCGGCTGTATCAAGAGGGCCGGCGCTGGCTCACTGCGGAATACCGCCGTGCGGACAGCGGTGGCAACATCCGCTGGGTCCGTTGTATCCTGCATTTGGCCTCGGAACCCCTCACCCACTGCATCCACCTGTATGCCTATCTCATCCAAATCGACCGGCTGCGCCGGTGGGAGCAGGCCTGCGGAAGGCCGATAATCCGGGATATTGCCACCCAGCTGTATGATCGGGCTACTGTGGAACGGATGGCAAATGCCATGTTCCATGGCCAGCACACCGGCGACCGGGCAGTGGTGCTGTTCCAAATTGATGGATTGGCCCATTCCCAGCCGCCTGGCCGCCACATGCCAGACCAGCTGCATCCGGATATTGCTGCGGCGCTCTCCTTGGCACTGGGCGGCAGCTGCCTGCTGGGCCAATATAGCCCCACCCGCATCCTGGCTCTTTTCCCCGCCATAACCTCGAAAGACGACCTGCGCCGCCGCTTGGAGGAAGCCGTTGCTTTTGTCCAGCAGGCTCTGTCCAGCATGGCGATCCCCAAGCCGCTCCGCTTTATCACCGGCGTGGCGACAAGCCCGGCGGATGCCGCTGATTTTCACACTTTATTGTCCAAAGCCCTCCATGCTTGCGGCCTGTGGTGGAACGCCGCATTGGATACGGTGGCCTTTTCCAGCGAAGAGGAGGAGGGCGATTGGGCTCCGCTGCAGGCCGATGAGCCGGACGACCAAGTATCCATCCATTCAGCGGAAATGGAACGCCCTCTTTCCGAAGGGGAAAAAGAAGTGGCATTTCACTGTATGTCCACCATGCTTTCGGCCGATTCGCTGGAAGTTTCCCTACGGGGCGTCCTACACACCATCGGCAGCTATTACCAGGCAGATCGGGTCTACATCCTCACCCTGGCGGAAAAAAGCCACGTCGTCACCATGCCCTTTGAATGGACGGGACCTCATAAACGCAGCATACAGCAAGCGGTTTCCGGCATGCGGCTGGAACGCTTTCCCCTGCTAGAGCGGTGCTTGGCAGAAAAGAAGCCCCTTTTTCTCACAAGGTCTCAACCCATTGCGGCCCGCGGCGGCAAAGCATCCAGTGAGCCCTGGTATTTCACCGCTTTCCCATTGATCCAGCAAAATCGGGTGGAGGGGTTCTTGTGCATTGAGAATTCCCGGGAACATCCGGCTGACGCTGCGTTATTCGGCGCCCTGATCCCCTATATACTGCACGAACGGAAACGGTTCCACCACAGCGATCCGGCGCCCGGAACCGTAGAGCAGCTCATGGGGCTGCCCGACTTGCGCTCCTATATGAAGGCCATCTATACCCTCAATTCTGAACAGTATAGTTCCCTGGGCGCCGTCTGTTTGGATATTCCCGGCATGGCCGCCATCAATGGCAGCCTTGGCTTTGAATATGGCAATCAGTTGCTTTGGTATGTCTCCAAAACGCTGACTGACATTTTTGGCACCTCTCTGCTCTTCCGCACATGGGATGCAGAGTTCATTGCCTTTTGCCCCAATACGACCCGCCAGGTCTTCTTGGGCCGCTGCGGCCGTTTGCGCTCCATTCTCCAGCGCCGCTATCCAAAGGAGGTGCGCCTTGGCCGCGCCTGGGCAGATGGTATTTTCAGCGGCAAGCTTTTGGCAGACGAGGCCCGGCACAGCATGCATTTGTGCTATCTGGAACAAGAGCCGCCCTCTGCCTTCCCCCTGCCTGGCAGTTCCTTCCCCGTTGGAGAATCCGCCTGCTCCAGCCGATTCACCGTGTACTTTCAGCCAAAGATCCACATAGGCAGCGGCGCTTTAGTCGGTATGGAGGCTTTGGTGCGTGGGGTCGAAAAAAACGGGATCATCATCCTCCCCGGGCAATTCATCGGCGCGTTGGAAGAACGCGGTGGCATCCGCGAACTGGATCTGTTTGTTCTCGAACGCGCTCTTTCCCAAGTGGAGCAGTGGCGGGCGGCCGGGCTGGGCATAGTACCGGTATCCGTCAACCTTTCCCGCGTGACCCTGGTCCATCCTTCCACTTTAGCTTCTGTTTTGGCCATTCAGAGCCGTTTCCCCCAGTTGCCGGCAGAGGCATTGGAACTGGAGATCACAGAAAGCGCCGGCACCATTGAGGCTTCTGACTTGCGGAAGATCGCAGACAAGTTCCGTTCCAATGGCTTGCGGCTCAGCTTGGATGACTTTGGCTCCCAATATGCCAACTTGCCGCTTTTCACCAACGTGCAGTTCGACACGGTCAAGCTGGACCGCAGCCTTATCACAGAGCTGGCCACCAACCCCATCAACCAGATGCTCGTCCGGGACATCATCCAGATCTGCCGTGCGCGCGATATGACCTGTGTGGCTGAGGGCGTGGAAAACCAAGAGCAGATCGCCGCTTTGTTGGAGACAGGCTGCAACTATGCCCAGGGCTATTATTACGACCAGCCGCTCTCAGCCCACGAATTTGAACAAAAATACCTGCAGGGCAACGCCCCGGCAGAATCGAAACCATAATGTAAGGAGAATGGCAGCATGAGCAAGACCGATTCAAGGCAATCCGCTCAGGCGGGCACTTCCTCCGCCCAGGCACCGCTGTTGATTGGCATCGGCGCCTCTGCCGGCGGATTGGAGGCATTGCAGCAGTTTTTTGGTTACATGCCCCCCAACAGCGGGCTGAGTTTTGTCGTGATTCAGCACCTTTCCCCAGATTATAAGAGCCTTATGGCCGATATTCTGGGCAAGCACACGGAAATGGCCGTCCACCAGGCCGAAAATGGGATGTCCATCCAGCCGGATACCGTTTACTTGATCCCACCCAAAAAGTATATGACCCTGCAAGGGAACCAGTTGATCTTGTCCGACTATGCGCCGGGCACTTTGAACCACCCCATCGACGTATTTTTCTCTTCGCTGGCAGAAGAACGGCGCGAGCATTCCATTGTAGTCGTTCTTTCCGGCACTGGTTCCGATGGCACCAACGGGGTCAAAGCGGTGAAAGAGCACGGCGGGCTCGTCATTGCCCAGGCCCCGGAAAGCGCCAAATTTGACGGCATGCCCCGCAGCGTCATCAACACGGGGCTGGCGGACTTTGTGCTTTCCCCGGAGGAGATCGCCGAAGAGATCTTGAATTTTTCCGCCACGCCGATGCTGCTGCGCACTCCTCAAAACGACGGCCCGCTTTCTGAGGAGGATGAGCTGTTTTCTGAAGAGGAGACCTTGTCCCATATCTACACCATCTTGAAAAATGCCAGCGGGATCGACTTCACATATTACAAACGCTCCACGATCCTGCGCCGCATCGAGCGGCGGATGCTGGTGACCCACACTGCCACTTTGACGGAATTTGCCCATCTGCTGGGCGACAGCGCTGAAGAGGTGAACATCCTGGTCAAAGAAATCCTCATCGGTGTGACCAATTTCTTTCGGGATCCGGCATTTTTTGAAAAGCTGAAATACAACGCCATCTACAAAATCGTGGAGCGCGCCAAAGAAAACGAACCCATCCGGGTGTGGAGCGCCGGTTGTTCCACCGGCGAAGAGGCGTATTCCATCGCCATCTTGTTTCGGGAGGTCATGGAGGAGCTGCAGGTGACCAGGGATGTCAAAATCTTTGCTACCGATGTGGACAGCCGCGCCATCGAGCAGGCGGGCAAAGGGATCTATTCCGAGAACATCATTGACGATGTCTCCCCTGACCGGTTGGCCCGGTTCTTTTTGAAGCAGAACGACCAATACCAAATTTCCAAAGAGATCCGCCGGATGATCGTCTTTGCCACCCACAATATGTTTTCCGATCCCCCCTTTGGCAAGCTGGATATGATCAGCTGCCGCAATGTGATGATCTATTTCCAGCCGGTGCTTCGCCGAGGGCTGTTCGCCATTTTCCATTCGGCCCTCAAAAACAACGGCTATCTCTTTTTGGGCAAAAGCGAAACTGCCGGGGAATACGTCAGCTTGTTTAAACCTGTGTGCAGCTCTGAAAAAATCTATATCCACAAGGGAGAGGGAAAAGTGGAAGACTTAACGCCCCCCGCCTTCAACATCCCCAATATCCAAGCCATCTCGCCCACCAGCATCCGCGCTGGCGCAGGCCACCAAGAAGACCCGGTGGCCGAAGGGCTCTATACCACATTCCTGGAACACTTCTTGCCCGCCTCGGCCGTGTTGAATGCCGAAGATACGGTGCTTCACTTTTTTGGGAATTACGCCGACTATTTTACCTTGGCGCCCGGCCGGGCTACGCTGAACTTTTTCAGCATGCTCAACAAGGATCTGAACTTGGTGGCGGCCACCGCCTTGAGCCGCTGCCGGGCGGAACACACTGCCATCACCTATACCGACATTGCGGTGGATTGTCCTTCGGGCCGGAAAGTGATCGATCTGACGGTACAGCCCATCCCCACCGCTTCCGGTGAAGAAAGCGAGCTCACGGCCGTATTGTTCCTGGAGAACCGGCCCACAGAGCAGGGAGGCGTTGTGGAAAAATACGACCTGGATGCCACAGCAGCCCGCCGCATCGCCGAACTGGAACGGGAATTCCAGGTTTCGCAGAGCGATTTGCGCTCCACCATTCAGCGGCTGGAAACGGTAAACGGCGAACTCCAGGCCGCCAACGAAGAGCTTCTCACCGCCAATGAAGAGCTGCAAAGCTCCACGGAGGAGCTGCAATCGGTAAACGAAGAGCTGTATACCGTCAACACGGAGCACCAGCTGAAACTGGATGAGCTGACCATGATGACCAACGACCTGTCCAATTTCCTCTCTTCTACGATGATCGGCATTCTTTTTGTGGACAGCAACTTGAACATCCGCAAATTCACCGAATATGTAGGGCGGGAATTTCAGCTGATGGAGCACGACATTGGCAGGTCCATTCAGATCTTCGCCCACAGTTTTCCAGAAGAAGCCATTGAGACCGACTGCAGGACCGTACTCAAGGATCTGATCTCCATCGACCGGGAAGTAACGGCTATGAACGGCCGGTGTTATACATTGCGCATTGCCCCCTATCGCACCACAGAAAACAGCATACGGGGCCTTGTTATTACCATTATTGACAGCTTGGGCACGCCGCCGGCCAACCAGCGTGCGGATTGACCGATTTTCTTCGTGCCTTTTACAAGACAAGGGAGCCCGACGGCCAAAAGGCTGCCAGGCTCCCTTTTTTATCGCTGGAGCTCTCCAAAAATCAATCTTCAGCGGATCCTGCAAGTTGCAGGTCTACATGGACAACGGTTTCTGAATGCGGCAGGTAGGCGATCTGTGCGGTAATGGTATGGGTGCCGTTCCCCGCACCGGCTTGTTCATACAAAGCTTCTCCCTGTGCATACACTCCACGGCTGATGGAAAACGATTCTCTCTTCCCCTGCTCGTCCAGCCCTTCCAGCTGCACCGTGGGGCTATCGCCCAAATTGCTATAGGAAAACCGAACATCTTCCAGCTGGATCTGGCTAGGGGCCTGCAAATAGGGCAAATCGCTCAGCGGATCGACCACGCGCCCCGCTATGGTGAGAAGGCCGATCGCAGCCAGCGCCAAAGCCCCGGCTGAACAAAGCAGTTTGTCCTGCCAGTCTTTTCCTTTCCAGGCGCCCGCTGCAAAACAGGCGGCGCACAACAGGCACAGCAGCGCCACTGACAGCCAAAAAGGCATGGAAACATAATTCTCCAAGACTGCTTTCTGCCCATCACTCGTATGGAGCAAAAGCAAAATTCCCATGGGAAGCAAAGAAGCCAAACACAGGATGCCCAGCGCTTCCACTGTTCTTTCTACTTTCCTGACCATAGGCCGTCCCTCCAGACCATCGGATCGCCAGCCTCATTTTGGCGCCTTGCGCCATACGTGCTCTGGCATCGTTTCCTCTGAAAAGCAGCATAGGGGATTGTTGAAAAATCATCCCGCACATTTCCGTCAAGCTGACGTAAAAATCCTGTAACTCTCCCTTTTTCTGTGCAATTGACTGCCTCCTCTCACTCTCTAAGCTTTTTCCTTCTTGCCATAGTCCAGGTTTGGTCCTCTGGGCCTCCCTTTATCCCGGTCTTCTTTTCCACTATCGAAGGCAAAAAAGCCGGAGGGCAATCTGCCCTCCGGCTGAATCGGTTTATTTTCGCATCCCTCTCCAGGAAGGTCCCTTGTCCATCTCTTGGAGCGCGATGCTGTACTTGCGATCTGGCTCAGCGCTGCCGGCCAAAAATACGCATGATATCTTCAAAAGCCTTGTCTTTTTCCTCTTTGGTCGTAGCCACATTGCCGCTTTCTTCTGCACCACTTGCAGGTTCAGCCGCAGCAGTTTGCGTGGCCTGCTCCTGTACAGGAGCAGCAGGCTGCCCTGCAGCCTGGACCGGCTGATTCTCCGCCACCGGCGGTTTGTTCTCCCGGGGCATGGTGGGTTTGTCGTCAAACCCCGTTGCGATCACCGTCAGCTTGACCTCGTCTTCCAGGTTCTCATCGATGGCTGCACCAAAGATGATATGGGCTTCGGGATGGGCCGCAGACTGGACCATGGCCGCCGCCTGTTCCACTTCTTCCAAGCCGATGTCCGGGGAGCCTGTGATATTCAAGATCACACCCCGGGCGCCTGCAATGGAAGTTTCCAACAGCGGGCTCTGAATGGCCATTTTAGCCGCTTCTTCTGCCTTGTCTTTGCCCGAAGCACGGCCCATGCCCATATGGGCATAGCCCGCATTCCGCATGATCGTGGATACGTCCGCAAAGTCCAGATTGATCAAGCCGGGCACTGTGATCAGCTCACTGATGCTCTGTACCGCCTGCAGCAGCACGCTGTCCGCCACTTCAAAGGCGTTTTGCAGCGTGATTTTCTGTTCACTCACATATTTCAACCGCTCATTGGGAATGGTCACCAGGGCATCCACTTTTTCCTTCAGCTCCATGATGCCCGCCGTGGCCTGGTCTGTCCGCTTTTTGCCCTCAAAGGCAAAGGGCCGGGTGACGATGCCCACGGTGAGGATCCCCATCTCCTTGGCGATCTCCGCAATGATGGGCGCAGCGCCGGTGCCGGTGCCGCCGCCCATACCGGCGGTGATGAACACCATGTTGGCGCTCTCCATCACTTTTTTCAGGTCTTCGGCACTCTCCTGGGCCGCTTTTTTGCCGATCTCCGGATTGGAACCGGCACCCAGGCCTTTGGTCAGCTTTTCACCCACCGCCATTTTGATGGTGGCAGCCGAATAATTCAGCGCCTGCTTGTCCGTATTGACGGCAATGAAATCAACCCCGCGGATCCCGCTGCTGATCATGCGGTTGACAGCGTTGCCGCCGCCGCCGCCTACGCCGACAACTTTGATATTCACGCTATTTTCTGCTCCTACATCATACGAAAAACCCATAACTGCCTCCACCTTGCCTTTTGAATTGGGATTGTATCGGCCACTGCCTCATGCCGGGCGGAATCGGGCGGTCTGCGTATCGGTCAGATCAATGACCCCCGTATCCGTGCTGCTCAATTTTGCAACGATCGTGTTTAAAAATTCGATTTTTTTCTCCAAATTTTCCACGGTTCCCAGTTCCACTGTGAACCTGCCCATATATTGCAGCTTGATCTCAAACAGCTGCTGCATATCAATACTCATAATTTCTTTCAGTATATCACTATTTTGAGCCGTATTCAATATGGAAAACAGTGCTTTTCCTTTCTCCTCGTCAGAAAATGTGACATAAATGCCCGGCTTTTCCTCTTCTGGCTCCATTCCCGTAACGACGCAATACTGGGCCGCCTGTTCAGCGGTAACTTCTTCCAACAATTTTCCCTTGGTATCCATCAGCCAATAGGTCTGCCCCACTTGCAAAGCGGCCACCGGCTGGCACTCCGTCACCTGGATCTCGATGCCGTCGGGCAGCCTGCGGCGGATGGTGACTTCATCCAAATAGGGCCTGTCCGCCAAAATGCGCTCCTGGGCGGCAAATTTGTTGATGAAAAACAGATTCTCCCCTATCGTGATCTGGGATGCATCGATCAGCTCTTGGGCACTGTACCGGGTATCGCCTACCACAGTGATCTCCTTTACCTTGAAAAACACTGTGACTGCCGCCAAGATCGCGGCGCAGATCAGCACCAGGCAGAAGAACCGCAGCAGAATGCTTGGTCCCCGCCTTGTCCGCCTGCGCCGCTTCCGACGCTTTTTAGGTGGGTATTCTTTTGGAACGGGAGGTCTTGCCGCCCTGGCTTTTGGTCTTTGCTTTTTCATGGTCTCATCCTGGTATCATGCCTGTCTTTTGATATCCGCTCCCAGGGCGGCAAAAGCCCTTTCAATGTGGTCATAACCCCGGTCAATGTGGTCGATCTGGGTGATCTCGCTGGCGCCCTGGGCCGCCAATGCCGCCACTACCATGGCCGCGCCGCCCCGCAGGTCTGTCGCCTTGACAGAAGCGCCGGTCAAGTGGTCCACGCCTGTCACCAAAGCCACCCGGCCTTCCACCCGGATATCTGCTCCCATCCGGCACAATTCCGCACAGTGGCGGTACCGGCTTTCAAAGATATTTTCCGAAAACATCGTGGTGCCCCGGGCCAGGCACAGCGTGGCCATCAAAGGCGACTGGGCATCGGTGGGGAAACCGGGGTACGGCATGGTGCGCACCGGCCTTACACTGTGCAAACGGCCGGGCGCCCGCAGCCTCACTTCCTGGCCCCCCACCTGGATCTGGCAGCCGCTTTCCGCCAAAAGCTCTGTCACAGCTGCAAAATGGGCGGGTATCGTCTGCTGCACACAGATCTCCCCGCCGGCTGCTGCACAGGCGCACAGATAGGTGGCCGATTCGATGCGGTCTGGAATGACGCTGTGTTCCGTGGGCTGCCGGGTCGGCACGCCCCCTTGTATGGTGATATCGTGCTGGCCGGCGCCCTGCACTTGGGCCCCAGCCTTTTGCAGAAACTGCTGCAGATCCCAGATCTCCGGTTCCCGGGCCGCATTGACGATCCGTGTGGTGCCCTGGCAGGCGGTGGCGCACAGCATGATGTTTTCCGTAGCGCCCACGCTGGGCAGAGACAAGTTGATCTGCCGGCCCTGCAGCGGGCCGCATTCGCAGGTGATCTCCCCACCCTCCTCCTGGATGTGTACACCCAGCTTGCTCAGCGCATCCAAATGCAGGTCGATGGGGCGGGGACCCAACTCGCAGCCGCCGGGGTATGTCATGCGCGCCTTGCCGCAGCGGGCCAGGATCGGCCCCAGGAAGATGACGGAAGAGCGCATCTCCCGCATCAGGTCGTCGGGAATATCCCACCGGTCCATACTGGCGGAATCCACCACAATGGTCCCCCCGCTGTATTCCACCCGGCAGCCCAAGTGCCGCAAGATGGCAATGGCCGAATGGACATCCTTCAGATCTGGGCAATTATGTATGATATTTTCGCCGCCATTGATGATGGTGGCTGCCAAAATCGGCAAAATACTGTTTTTGGCGCCGTTGGCACGGATGGAACCGTTGAGGGGATTTCCGCCGTTTACGATTAGCCTGCTCATAATTCTTCCTCCTGTGCGGTTGACCACCCGCGGGATGCGGCACAGCCGTGCCAGTGGAAAGCACCCGGTGGCGGGCGGTATCTTACCCCATACTATGCCGGTCTCCGCCGCCTTGTTCAGCCCTTAGGCCAGCAATTGACAGATCCCTTGGTAAATCTGTTCCACTGCATCGGTTTTTGCCAGGGAACGCGCCTTGGCGCCCATTTCCTGCAGCTTCGCCGGGTCTTGCAGCAGCTGGCAGGCCGTGTCATAGATCTTCTTCCCGGTGGCTTCCGCCTCGGTGATGACCACCGCTGCACCGTACCGCTCCAGCACTCGGGCGTTTTTCTCCTGGTGGTTGTCCGCCACATAAGGCGATGGCACAATGATCGAAGGTTTCCCGGCGGCACAGACCTCCGCCAAGGTGGAAGCGCCGGCCCGGCAGATCACCAGATCCGCTTCGCACAGCACTTTATCCATATCAAAGATATACTCCCGCAGGTCGATGTTCCGGGCCGTTTCCAGGTCCACCCCCATTTTGGCGATGTACTCCGGCATCCACTTATAGTTGCTGGCCCCGGCGGCGTGCACCAGGCAGAAAGGCTTTTCTTGGGCGCAGAGTTTGATGCACTCACTCATTTTTTGGTTCATGTAAAGGGCACCCACACTACCCCAAAACGAGACTACCATTGGGCCGCCCTCTTGGCCAAACAGCCGCTGTTTGAGCCCATCGGGCCGGGCGTTCACGATCTCCTGGCGCACCGGGCTGCCGGTGAGCACCACTTTCTTCGCCCCTGGCAGCTGTGGCCCTGTCTCGGCAAAACTGGTAAACACACAGTCCACTTTACGGCTCATCCGCTTGACCACCATACCTGGCGCTGCGTTCACTTCCAGCATGGCGCAGCGGATGCCCTGGCGCACGGCGGCCTGCACTGCGGGGTAGCTGGCATAGCCGCCTGTGCCCAGCACCAGGTCGGGCTGAAATTCGCCCAGGATCTCCCTGGCGCGGCGGCTCGCTTTGGCCGCCTTGGAAAGGGCGTCCACATTCTGGCGGATGCCTTTCCAATTCAATTTGCGGGAAAGCCCTGCCAGCGGGAATGTATACAATGGGTAACCCGCCCGCTTGACCAACCGCTCTTCTATAGCGCCTTCGGCCCCGGCAAAGCGGATATCTGCCTGGGGCTGCTGGCTTTTGATATAACCGGCCACGGCCAAGGCCGGGTTCACATGGCCCGCCGTGCCGCCGCCGGTAAACAAGATCTTCATCGTTCTATCGTTCCCTTCTCCCTTGAATCCGTCATCCCTGCTCCGGTGCCGGGATATACCTGGAAACACCGAGGATGATCCCCACTTCGCCCAGCAGCATCAACAGGGATGTGCCGCCATAGCTGAAAAAGGGCAGGGCCGCACCGGTGACGGGCAGCAGCCCGGTGACGACGCCCATATTGAAAATGGTCTGCACCGCAATCTGGGTGGTGATGCCGGCCACCAGCAGTGTGCCGAACCGGTCCGGCGCCCGCAGGGCGATCTGGAACCCCCGGACGATCAGCGCTGCAAAGACGATCATGATGAGCACCGCGCCCACCATGCCCAGCTCTTCACAGACCACTGAAAAGATGAAGTCGTTGGCCGGTTCCGGCAGGAACAGGTGCTTCTGCCGCCCTTGGCCCAGGCCCAGGCCCCAAAAGCCGCCCGAGCCAATGGCCATCAGCGATTGGGCCCCCTGCCAGCCGTCGACCCGGAAATCGCTGAATGGGTCCAGCCAGACCTTGACACGGGCCATGGCGTGGGGCAGCAGGAAGATCAGGCCCACGCAGCCGGCCACACCGGCCACGCCCATGCTGATCAGCCAAGCCAAGTTGGCGCCGCCCAAAAAGATCATCACGATGCCTGTGACGCCGATGATGACGGTGGCGGAAAGGTGGGGTTGTTTGACCAGCAGCAGGGCAATGACGCCGATGATGGCCACAAAAGGCAAAATACCATAGCGGAACGTCCGCATCCGCTTGGGGCCCCAGATGGTGATCATGCTGGCAAAACAGAGGATCAGGGCAAATTTGACGATCTCCGAAGGCTGGAATTCGATGCCGATCTTCAGCCAGCGGGTCGCGCCGTTGTGCTCCACACCAAAGGGGATCACCGCTGCCAGCAACAACAGCGATACCACCATAAGAGGCAGGGCAAAGTAGTGGAGCTTGTGGTAATTGAACCGGGAGGCCACCAGCATCACCACGATGCCCAGCAAAGCATACATCCCCTGGTTCTTAAAGTAAAAGGCGCCGTCATGGCCTTTCGTATTGTATATCGCATCCACATAACTGGCGGAAAACAACATGATGAGCCCGACGCACAGCAGCAGCAGGGTCAAGATCAAAAATGGGATATCCATGCCGGCGGTCTTGGCCTTTTTTTTGCGCGGCCGGTCGGGATGCAATGGTACATTGGCAGTTGTGGTTTTGATGGGGATGCACCTCCGGATTCATGCAGGGGCGCTCAGGCCAAAAAAGGCTGCACGCCAAAATAGGAAATCACACACATCACCGCCGTGATGGCGGAAAAGACGAACACGATCTTTTTTTCGCTCCAGCCGCACATTTCGAAATGGTGGTGCAGCGGCGCCATTTTGAAGATCCGCTTGCCGTGGGTCAGTTTAAAATAAGTCACTTGGATGATATCACTCAGCGTTTCCACAATGTAGATCAGCCCCACAGGCACTAAGATCAACGGCAGGTCGCAGGCAAAAGCCATGCCGCACACCGCGCCGCCCAAAAACAGGGAGCCGGTATCGCCCATAAAGACCCTGGCCGGGTTTTTGTTGTAGAGCAAAAAGCCCAAAAGGCTGCCCAGCAAGCCGGCGGAAAAGGCTGCCGTGGCATCCTGCCCGCCGCCCAGCTGCAAAAACAGGGCTGTAAAGAAGGCTGCCACCACGGCGGTGACCGATGCCGCCAAACCGTCGATGCCGTCTGTCAAGTTCACGGCGTTCACCGTGCCCACAATGACAAAGATGGCACAGGGCAGATAGATCCACCAGGCAAGGGTAAACGTCACATCCAAAAAGGGCACGTACACCTGGCCGGTCAAATGGCCCATGGTCCGCAGGATGGTGACGAACAGGGCGGCTGCCGCAATTTGGAGCAGCAGTTTTTGCAACGGCGTCAGGCCCTGGTTCTGCTTTTTTTTGATCTTGGTGTAATCGTCGATCATGCCGATCAGGCCGAACACCAGAGAAAAGACGAATAGGATCACCGGTTTCCAGTCGCCCTGCTGCCGGATGGCCGGCAGGCACACTGCCAATGCACACAGCAGGCCGGCGATGAACAGGATGCCCCCCATGGTGGGCGTATACTGCTTTTTCATATGCCAGGTGGGCCCATCTTCCAATATCTTTTGTCCGAACTTCAATTTTTTTAAAAACCGGATGACAGGCATCCCCAGCAGCGCTGTGACGAGCAGCGCGATCACAAATGCGGCCATGGCCATTTTCATGCTCTTCTTCCCCCGTAGCGTTGGATTTTGCCCCCTCCGGGGCCCCATAAGCATGGGTGTGCGCGCAACGCTTTGCTGCGCCGCGCGCTCACACCGCCTCTCTATTTCACTTCCGTTTTATCCTTCTTGTTTGGCAAAATAATTTGCCACCTCTTCCCGTTCATCCAAATGGTGTTTGACGCCCTGGATCTCTTGATAGGTCTCATGGCCTTTGCCCATCAAAACCACCACATCCCCGGGCCTTGCGTTTTCCAGCGCGTAGACGATGGCGGCGCGGCGGTCATCGATCACCGCCATAGGCGTCTTGCTCCGTTTCATGCCGGGCAAGATCTCTTCAATGATGGCCCGCGGGTCTTCACTGCGGGGGTTATCCGATGTGACGATGCAGAAATCTGCCAGCCGGGCCGCCACCTCGCCCATGATGGGCCGCTTGGTCCGGTCCCGGTCGCCGCCGCAGCCAAACAGGGCGACCACCCGGCCTTTGGCAAAGCCTTTCACCGCTTTGAGGATGTTTTCCATCCCATCGGGCGAATGGGCGTAATCGATCAATACCGTAAAATCAGCCGGCACGGGCACCACTTCTGCCCGCCCTTTGACGCCATGGGCGTTTTTCAACGCCGCGGCGATCTCCGGCAAGGCAAGGCCCAGGGCCATGCAGCAGCTGGTGGCCGCCAGCGCATTATAGACCGAAAACATGCCGGGGATCCCCAGGCTGATGCGGTGGATGATGCCTTTTCCCACAGCCTCGAACTCCACCCGGTCCGGTTTGAGATTGATGTTCTTCGCCACCAGGTCGGCGTTGTCATCCTTCGCCGAATAGGTCTGGAAAGTGCAGGTGCCCTGCTCCATCATAGTTTTCCCTGCCGGATCATCCAGGTTGACCAGGCCCCAACGGGCCATGCGGAACAGTTTGGCCTTTGCCGCCTGGTACCGTTCCATGGTCTGGTGGAAATCCAGGTGATCTCTGGAAAGGTTAGTAAATACCGCCGCGTCAAATTCAATGCCGTAGACCCGGTCCAGCTCCAGGGAGTGAGAGGAAACTTCCATCACTGCGTAGGCACAGCCGGCCTCCCGCATTTGGGCCAACAGCTGGAACACCTCGTAAGATTCCGGCGTGGTCCGCTGGGCGGGGAATTCCCGGTCCCCCACGATGTTCACATTCGTCCCCATCAGGCCCACTTTTTTGCCTGTCACCTGCTCCAAGACCGAGCGGATCAGAAACGTGGTCGTGGTCTTTCCGTTGGTACCGGTGACGCCGACCATCGTCATGCTCTCCGCCGGGTGGCCAAAATAATGGTTGCTCATCTGGGCCAGGGCCCGCCGGGAATCGGCCACCTGCACATGGGGGATGGCGCCGGAGGGCGGCGTTTCGCACACTACGGCAACCGCCCCTTTTTCTACTGCCTGATCGATGTATTTGTGCCCGTCGGTCTGGTAGCCCCGAATGGCGACAAACACATCCCCCGGCTGCACCTTGCGGGAGTCGTAGCACAGATCCCTGATCTCTCTATCCGGCTCACAGGCCCATGTTTTCACATCCACGCCGTTGAGCAAATCGATGAGCTTCATCCTGTCACCTTCCTCTGTTGTTTCCGGTCATTGGGCACGCTGGTCCAGGTCCACGAATTCCACTGTGACCACCGTCCCCACAGGCGCCTGGCCGGTCACGTTCTGTTTGCTGGCCACCACATTGCCTGTGCTGTCTGCCGCGCCGGTCCCCTTCATATAGAGGCCGGCCTGCTCCAGCTGAGACCGGGCCGCGGCCACGGAAAGGCCTGTTACATCGGGCACTGTGACCGGCTCTTCCGGTTTTGTGCCGCCCATATACAGCACCACCTGGGCTGTGCCAGGGATTTTGGCCCCATAGCTGGGCACTTGGTCGGTCACGGTATCGCCGTCGCCCACCACCCGGTAATCCAGGCCCGCTTTTTCCAAAGCGCTGGCCGCTTCCACTTCGGTCTTGCCCGTCACATTGGGCACAGCGATATCCTGCAGGGCCAGCTCGTCGGCAGAATAAGCAGGTTCCACGCCGATGTAGGGCAGGATATCCGCCATGATGCGCCGCACCACAGGGGCGGCCGTAATACCGCCGGTCTTCTGCTGTACCATCGGTTCATCCAAAACCACCAGCACGGCCACTTGCGGATCGTCTGCCGGTGCAAAGGCAATAAAGGAAGCTGCATACAAGTCGGTACGCCCTGTCTCCGCCTGTCTCACCTTTTTTTCCGAAGTGCCTGTCTTGCCCGCAATGCGGTAGCCGGCGATGTAGGCGTTTTTGCCGGTGCCTTCAGACACCACGCTTTCCAGGATATCACACATCAGCTCCGATGTCTCCTCGGAGATCACCTGGCGGACCACAGTGGGTTCTGTGCTTTTGACGATGCTGCCGTCTTCCGCCAAGATCTCCTTGACGATGTAAGGCTGCATCAGGTTGCCGCCATTGGCCACAGCGGACACCGCTGTGATCAGCTGGATGGGCGAGATCTGGAAGTTCTGGCCGAAGCTGGCGGTCGCCAAGTCTACCTTGTTGGAAAGGAAGCGCTCTTCGTCGTGGAAGATGCTGGTCCCTTCGCCAGGCAGGTCGATGCCGGTGCGCTTATCCAGGCCAAAAGCTTTGTAGTATTTCAGGAAGTTCTCCGCCCCCAGCTTTTGCCCGATGTCAATAAAAGCGGGGTTGCAGGAATTCTGTATGGCTTTGTACAGATTCTGATCCCCATGGGCGTTGGGGTATTTCCAGCACCGGATGGGCTTGGGCCACCCTTCTACCATGCGGTAGCCCGGGCAATAAAACGTGCTGTCTACCGATACGGCCTTTTCTTCCAAGGCCATAGCCGCCGTCAGGATCTTAAAGGTAGAACCGGGGTCATAAGTATCGGTAATGGCTTTGTTCCGCCATTGATCCTGCAAGATCTCCGTGCGTTTTTCCTTGTATTCTTCTTCGTCGGTAATGGCCTGCAGCTCTTGCAGCTTGGTTTCATCGGTGATGGTGAAGGGGTCGTTGGGGTCAAAATCCCCCTTGGTGGCCATGCCCAAAATAGCGCCGGTGTTCACATCCATCACGATGCCCGTCACCTGGTTCGCCACCTGGTTATCATAGGCTGCGATCTCCAGGTTTTTTTCCAAATAGTGCTGGATCACCTCGTCGATGGTCAGCACCACATCGTTACCGTTTTGGGCATCGTAATACATCTCATAAGAAAAGGGCATCTCTTCGCCGCTGGCATTGGTGGCGGTGATCACCCGGCCGGGCGTGCCGGTCAGGTATTCGTCATATTCCATCTCAATGCCCGAAAGGCCCTGGTTGTCGGTTCCCACAAAGCCCAATACCTGGGCGCAGAAGTTGCCAAAGGGGTAATAGCGCTTGGTGTCCGGCGCCATATAGATGCTGGTGATCTTCGCTTTTTTCTCTGCGCCCTCTTTCAAATTTTTATTGTATTCGTCTACTTCATTGTTATATTCTTCTTCAAAAGCCCGCACTTGGTCGGCGACTTCCTTTTCCACGCCCCGCTGGATCACTTCGTAAGCCGAATCGGTCTTGGAGGCTTTGGCATAGACTTCGTCGTACTCCATGCCCAAGATATTGGCCAAGTTCTCCGAGATCACCTGGGCCTGTTCGTCGTCGGCGATCTTCCGGGGCTCCAGCGTCACCATCTCCACCGATGCGCTGATGGCCAGGGGCTTCATATTGCAATCGTAGATCGTGCCCCGGGTCGGCTCGATCGTCTTGTCGCGGGTCTGCTGGGCAATGGCCTTTTCCTCGTAAAATTCATGGTCCAGCACCTGCAGCTGGAACAGCCGGCCGGCCACAATGGCAAAAGCGCCCAACCCGAACACTGCAGCGGAAAACAAAATACGGCGCCGCATCATACTATTGGCTTTTTTGGACATTTTCTCACCTGTTCATTAAAAAATGAGAGCAAGAAACCTTACATTCCTTACTCCACTTGCCCTCATCCCCATGATATGTCTGCCGTCAGTTGAGATATTCCACCACGGCATTGAAACTTTTGATCAGCCCTCTCAGAAAAGCCGGATATTGGGTCTCTTCTTCGGGGATCTCGACGCTGTCCCCTTCCGAAAGATCCACATATTCCAGCTGGCTCTTGTCTGATTTCATCATGCCCAGCGCGTTTTTCGCCCGGTCTTCCACATAAGTCAAGTTGAAGATCTGTTCCTTTTTGGCGTCCAGGGCGTTACCGTCGCTTTCCAGCTCTTCCAGCTGGGCCTTCAGGTCGGCGTTCTGACGGGTCAGTTCCGTCACCTTCATATAGTTAAAAACAATGACCAGCAATGCTGCAAATACCACACAGACGATGGCGGTGTATTTACCATAGGGCACTTTGGGCCGCGCTTTGCCTTTGTGGACTTGCATCGGCTGATTCTGCTCCTCCTGACGGGGAAGCACGCGGGCATAATCGTATGCTACACTTTGCCGGGAGGGCGGCGCCTTTTTTGCATGCTGTGCCATTGTCTTACCTCCTAAATCCGTTCCGCGACCCGCAATTTGGCCGAACGGGCCCGCGGGTTCTCATCCAGTTCCTTTTGCCCTGCCGTGATGACCCCTCGGGAGATCAGTTTCAGCCTGGGCTTTTTGCCGCATACGCACACCGGGAATTCCGGCGGGCAGGTGCAGCCCTTGGCCTGCTGGGCAAAAATCTTTTTCACGATGCGGTCTTCCAGCGAGTGAAAGCTGATGACCGCCAATCTTCCGCCAGGCAGCAGCTTGTCCACACTGCCCTCCATGGCTTGTTCCACTGCTCTGAGCTCTCCATTGACCTCGATGCGTATGGCCTGGAAGCTCCGCTTGGCCGGATGCTGTTTTTCCCGCCGGGCGGCGGCGGGCATGGCCTCCCGTATCACCTGGGCCAGCTGCCCTGTGGTCTCAATGGGGCTCTCTTCCCGCTGCTGCACAATGGCCGCCGCCACGCGGCCGCTATACCGCTCTTCTCCGTATTCCCACAGGATCTGGCGCAGCTGCTCCTGAGTGTATGTATTCACGACATCCCAGGCGGAAAAAGGCTGGCTTCGGTCCATCCGCATATCCAGCGGCGCGTCGTGCATGTAAGAAAAGCCACGGTCTCCATTGTCCAGCTGATATGAAGAAACGCCCAGGTCGAACAAAATGCCGTCCACGCCGGCCAATCCCTGGCCTTCGATCACCTGGGCGATCTGAGCAAAATTGCTTTTGACAAATGTGACCCGATCCCGGTAAGCTTCCAGCCGCCGGCTGGCCGCCGCCAGAGCCTCTTCATCCCGGTCGATGCAGATCAGCCGGCCTGCCGGCCCCAGCTGCTGGGCAATGCGCAGCGAATGGCCGCCGCCGCCTGTGGTCCCGTCCACATACACGCCATCCGGGCGGAGGTTCAGCGCCTGTATACATTCTTCTGCCAAAACGGAAACGTGGGAAAACTCCATGGATCTACCTCATCCGGCCAGGATCAGAAGCCCAATTCCTCCATGGCCTCAGCAATGCTCTCTGGCGTCAATTCCTCGTTGATCGCTTTCCAGCGGGCGGTGTTCCAGATCTCCACCCGGCCGGAAACGCCGATGATCGTCACTTCTTTTTGCAGCGCCGCGTATTCCCGCAGGTTTTGGGGAATGAGCACACGGCCCTGGGCATCGGGCACGCAATCGGCAGCACTGCTGAAGAAAAAGCGCTGCAGGTTGCGGGATTTAGACAGGGGCAGCTGGTTGATGTTGTCCTCCAGCACCTCCCATGCAGAGGCGGAATAGACGAACAGACAGCCATCCAAACCCTTGGTGATGATGAACATTTTGCCCAATTCCTCCCGGAACTTGGCGGGGATGAAAAGGCGGCCTTTCGCATCGATGTTGTGCTGAAATTCGCCTTTCATGCTTTCACCACCTCGGCTTCCCTGCCAGACTCGTGGGACTGCCCACCACTTTTCACCACTATGTTCTTTTATTATACCGTTGCGCCCCCTGAATTGCAAGGGCTTTTCCGAATAATTTTTTACCAAAACATGCCCATTTCCCTTGAAATCGCGCGTTTTTTGTCATTTAGAACGCATGTTCGCTTTTCCCATCTTGCAAGCCCTTTTCCCCATCTCTCCGCAAGGTACTGTTTTCACAGTCCATGGCCCGGCTTCAGGAGTTTTCCCCACTTAGGCCCTGTAGGTCTTGCTGCCCTGCCTTTCCCTTTTCTTCTGGGAAAACTGTGCCCGGTGTTTGCATAGTCACTGCCAGATTCTTGTGCAGAAAAACCATTGTTTTTTCCCCCATTTATGATAGAATATGAAATGGGAACGTCTGTTTCCGCTTGTATGGATCACAGACAAACGGCAAAGGAAATTCACATTATGGACTTTATTACGTTTCTTCCCGCTCTTCTTCAGGGAATGGATTTGTTTTGTGGGCTGAGTTCGCTGCTCTACTGCATCCTCAGCGCCCTTTTGGTATTAAGAGGCTTTGTGCTCAAAGATCCGGTCTCTTCCATGCAGATCAATCTGGCCGGCATCTCCGGTTTGATCGCCTGCCTGCTCTACTGTATCCTGCTGGGGATCAGCGGCATCGGGCTCAATCTGTGGTCCACCCTCAACCTGCTGGCCGATCTGACGTTTCTCCTGTTCTTTCTCAGCCGCCGCAAACCACGGCTGGCGGTGTACGCCCTCTATATCCAGGCGTTCGTTTACTTGATGTTCGTTCTGCGGCTCATCGTCGTATCGCTGGATCTTTCTCTGCTGTTCAGTTTCGTCATCTTCCAGCTGATCCCGGCGGCCCTGCTCACCGGCGTGGCCATCTTGGTGATCATCCAAACGGTGCGGGAGCATCGTGATCCCACAGCAGACGACGCTTTTTCCCTGCAGGCGCTCTCGGAGGAGCCTGCAGAACAAGAGCCTGCCTCCGACTGCCCGCCTTGCTGGCATGAAGATGCCCAGGCAGACCATTCTTCTCCGCCGTCTTCGGAACATGAGGAACACTCCCCCTCCTCTCCCGATGACATATCCCAATGAAAAACGCCACTGGACCTTTCCAGTGGCATTTTTCATCTTGCGATCAGGCCCGTATGGAAATGTGGCCGATGCCTTCCCCAGATATGGCCTCATGGCCTTGCACCGGGGAAGCCGGGGCGACCTGCCGTATCTGCTGGGCCATCTCCGCTTTTGTCTGGGCGATATAAGCTTGCATTTGGTTTTCAATGGCGGCTTCTTGTAGATAAGCCCCCTCCCGAATAAACCGCGTCTTTTTGCGCCGCTGCACTTCCGCTTTGAGACGCAGCATCTCCCGCTGGCATTGGCGCTCCTGGGCCCGCCTGCGCTGTTGTTCCAACAGCATCTCCCGCTGCAGATCCTTCTTTTTGCGGCTGCAGCGGTTCACCGCTTTGCGCAGCTGGGCCAGGGCCGAACGGATCGCATCGGCATTGTCCGGGTCTTGCCCCAGTGCCGCCTGCAAACGGGCGATCTGCCGCCGGGCATAGCCTGCGGCGCTGCTCACCTCCTGTACATTGCGGGCTTTGGCCAGCCTGGCATAGGCCTCCAGCGGTGCATCGCCATAGCGCTGCGGCATCTCGACGTCCAACGCTTCCCGCTGTTCTTCTGCCGCTTCCCGGGCTCGTTTGAGGGCTTCGCCTACGGTTTCCCTCTGGGCTTCCTGTTTCCGCACCCAACGGTCCCAGCGTTCAGCCGGCGCCTCCTTTCTCTGATCGGGCGTCTGGTTTTGGTGGGCAGCCCCCTGGCCGGTGGTCCCCTCATATCCCGTCCGGCTCTGCCGGTTCTGCCCAATGGCCGGTATCGCCATCCTGCATCCCTCCTTTTTGCACAGGATCCAGATCCTTCTATGGTAAATATCGGCCGGCTGGCAGAATTGGATAATCCCTTGCTTTATCCGGCCCCACTGGCCTGCCGTTCTCTCGATACCCCTTGATCATGAAAGAAAGGATGCGACCTTATGGAAAACGAAAAACTTTTCACCATGCCTTTTGCCAAAGTCTATCCCCTTCTGGTGGCAAAAGCCGAGCGGAAAAACCGCACCAAACAGGAGGTGGACCAGATCATCGCCTGGCTCACCGGCTACGACGAAGCCGGCCTGGAGCAGCAGCTGAAAAACCAGGTGGATTGCCGGACTTTCTTTGACGAAGCCCCCTGTTTCCAGCCCAACGCTGCCTTGATCAAAGGTTCCATCTGCGGTTACCGGGTCGAAGAGATCCAAGATCCTCTATTGCAGAAGATCCGGTATTTGGACAAACTGGTGAACGAATTGGCCAAGGGAAAAGCCATGGAAAAAATCTTGCGGAAACCATGAACCCGCGCATCAGGCAAAAAGAGGGACCGCCCGGCGTCACCGGCGGTCCCTCTTCGTTTTTCTGTGCATTTATTGGTTGGCCGCTTGAGCTGCTTGCTTGAACTGGGCGCGGGAGCTCTTCACTTCTTCCAGTGAATGGGCCACCGCCTCTTCCGTCCGTTTCATCAAGTCTTCGCAGTAGGCGTTGGCCGCGCCCATCAGCTCTTTGGCCCGCTCTTCCGCCGTGCGGATGATCTCTGCACTGCGGCGGCGCGCCTCGTTCATAATGTCGTTTTCATTCACCTTTTGCCGGGCCAGCTCTTCCGCCTGCTTGCGGATGGCTTCGGCTTCCCGCTTGCCGGCGGTGATGAATTCATTGCGCTTTTCCACGATCTCCCGGGCCATTTTCAGGTCCGATGGGATGTTGGCACGGATCTCGTCCAAAATGTCCAGAGCCTTTTCCCGCTCGATCACGCAGCGGTCGCTCATCAGCGGGATACCGCCTGCGTCCTGTACCATTTCATAAAGGGTGCTGACCAGTTCGTCAATTGCATTTCCTGCCATGTTCCATTCCCCTATCTTCTGATTCCTTGGTTTTGTTTATCGGCAATTTTTTCGCCAGCATCGCGAGCACCACAGGCGGTACTGCATCACGGATCTCTTCCCCCGCCACATAGGCCCGCTTGACCCAGCTGGAACTCAGCGCCTGCCGCTGGGGATCCGCCAGCAAAAACAGCGTATCGGCCTGAGGAGCGTGCTGGCGGTTGAATTGAGCGATCTGGCACTCATAGGCAAAGTCCGCCCCATCCCGCAGCCCCTTCACAATGGCGTCTACCCCGTGCCGGGCGATGTAATCATAGGTCATGCCGCCGTAAAAATCGGCTTCCACCCGCTGAATGCCCCGCACGCTCTCCCGCAGCATATACAGCCGTTCTTCCGGCGTAAACAGGGCCTGTTTTTGATCGTTGACCATCACCAGCGCGATCACCCTGTCAAACAGGCGGGCGGCGCGGCGGATGATATCCACATGGCCCCAGGTCACAGGGTCAAAGCTGCCGGGCACGATCGCCAGTCCCATCAGTCCGCCTCCCGTGTGATGGTGGTGATCTTGATGGCGCCATAGCGGTATTCCTTCAAAATGGCATAGGGCGGCCGCAGGGGTTCGATCACGTCTTCTCTGGCGCTTTCGCATACTATTATACCACCTGGCCGCAGGTTGTCAATTTGCACGATGCGTTCCAGCGCCTGGTTGAGCAGCGCGCCGCCATAGGGCGGGTCCAACAAGATCAGGCCAAAGGGGTTCCCATTCAGCTGGCGCAGCGCCAAAAGGGCATCCCCCGGTATCAGGCGGCTTTGTTTTTGAAAGCCCGTGACTTCTATATTGCGCCGCACCACTTGCTGGGCTTTGGGGTCCATCTCCACAAAAGTGCAGCTTTTTGCCCCCCGGGAAAGGCATTCGATGCCCATTTGGCCCGAACCCGCAAACAGATCCAGCACATCCCGGCCCTCGATGTCGAACTGGATGATGTTGAATATGCTCTCTTTGACCCGGTCTGTGGTGGGCCGGGTATCTCTTCCGGTGGGCGCTTCCAGTTTGCGCCCCCGGGCAGAACCTGTGATCACTCTCATGTCGTCTCCTCCGTCCTCTGCCCTTCGCCGTCAAAATAATTGCGGATGCTGACGGCCACGTTGTGGGGCACCACCTGGGCCAATTCTTCCACATCCGCCTGGCGGATCTTGGCGATGGTGCCGAATTTGCGGCGCAGGGCGCGGATCCGCTGTTCGCCCAGCCCCGGTATGCGGGAAAGCGTGCTTTCTTTGATGCTTTTCCCCCGCAAGCTCTTTTGATAGGTAATGGAAAACCGGTGCACTTCTTCTTGCAGGTTGCCCACCATGGCGAACACGGCCGGCATGGTCTTGATGCCAAATTCCCGGCCGCTGCCGTCCATCAATCCGCGGGTCCGGTGATGGTCGTCTTTGACCATGCCGAACACCGGCACCGTACAGCCGTGGGCATCCATCACCTGCTGCACGGCGTTCACCTGGCCTTGTCCACCGTCGATCAGCATCAGGTCGGGCAAGGGTAAAAAGCCGGCGTCCCCTTCTTCTGCATGGCGCAGGCGGCGCTCCACGGTCTCAGCCAGCGAACCGTAGTCGTCGCCCCCCTGGGCATCCCGTATTTTGAATTTGCGGTAGGCGCTGCGGGCAAAGCGGCCGTCTTTGAGCACCACCATGCCTGCCACGGTGCCCGTGCCCGCCAAGTTGGAGATATCGTAAGCTTCGATGCGGCGGGGCGGGTCATCCAGCCCCAGCACTTCGGCCAGCTGCTCCAGGGATTTGGCTGTCTTCTGTTCCCGCTTTTCCAGCAGCTCCAGCTCCTGTTCGGCATTTTCCAGCGCCAATTCCATCTGCTTTCGCTTTTCGCCCCGCTGGGGCACCTGTACATAGACTTTGCCTCTCCGCAGCATGCCCAGCCACTGGGCCAGCATCTCTTCGTCTTCCAGCGGGTGCGATACCAATACCACCCGGGGCGAACGCTGGGTCAGGGTGTAATACTGCTTGATGAACCCTTCCAGCAAGTCGCCCACATCCTCTTGGGAAACGCCGTCCAAAAATTCCTTTTTCTTGTCCAGCAGATTGCCGCCGATGTAGTTGAGCATGACGATGCAGGCGCGGCTGCCCCGCAGGCCGCAGGCGATCACATCCAGATCGGACAGGGCGCCGGAAAAGATCAGCTGGCTGTTGCCCAGCTTTTCCACTGCCCGCATCCGGTCCCGCAGGGCAGCCGCCCTCTCGAATTGCAGGTCTTCGGCGGCCTGTTCCATCTCCTCTTCGATCTCCTTGGCCAGCCCCTGGTACTTGCCCTCCAGCAGGCGGCACACCTGGCCCACCAGCTGGTTGTATTCTTTTTGGGAGACCTGGCCCGAACACACGGCACAGCAGCGGCCGATGTGGGCGTTGAGGCAGGGGCGGTTCTTGCCGATATCCCGAGGAAATTTCAGCGAACAGGTGGGCAGCTTAAAGGTCTGCAACGCGGTATCCAGGGCTTTTTTCGCGCCGCTGCGCCCTGCGTAAGGGCCAAAATACCTGGCCCCGTCTTCTGCCGGCTTGGATACGATGGAGAACCGGGGATATGCTTCTTTGGAAAGGCGCAGGAAGGGATACCCCTTGTCGTCCTTCAACAGGATGTTGTACTTGGGCTTGTGCTTTTTGATCAGTGCGCACTCCAACAGCAGCGCTTCAAATTCTGTGGAAGTGATGATGGTGTCAAAATCGCAGATCTGGGACACCATCTTCACCGTCTTGGGCGTGTGGGATGCCAGATTGGCAAAATATTGGCTCACCCGGTTTTTCAGCGCCTTTGCCTTGACGATGTAAATGATCGTCCCTTGGGCGTCTTTCATGATGTAGACGCCGGGCAGCAAGGGCAGCAACAGGGCTTTTTCTTTCAATTCGTCAAAGGTCATGTTCTCCACCGCGGCCACAGCCGCCTACACAACAGCGGCGCCGCATGAAACCTTTCACGCGGCGCCACAGGCAAATGTCTTTTCATGTGATGCCCAGGGCCCGCCCAGGCATATTTCCGTTGCTTATTCGCCGAAGTTCGATGCAATCAAAGTGCACAGCGCATTGACTGCCTCTTCTTCATCCGCGCCTTCGGCGGAAATGGTGATGGAAGTCCCCTTGGTGATCCCCAGAGAGAGCACACCCAACAGGCTTTTCGCATTCACCTTGCGCCCTTCCTTCTCCACCATGATGGTGCTGCGGAATTCATTGGCTTTCTGGATAAAGAAAGTGGCCGGTCTGGCATACAGGCCCACCTGATTGTTGACTGTGGCTTCTTTGGTAAACATTTAAGCTACCCCGCTTTCTCTGCTTCTGTTTCATTTATTTTATCAGAAATAACCTGTTTGTGCAATAGTTTTTATGTGGTAACATTATGCCCACAAGCGACTTACCAGGGAAAAGATCAACGGCAGGAAGGCCGCCGGGATCAAATTGGCCACATTGAACTTTTTGATCTCCCACAAGTTGAAGGCGATGAGCATCAGCACTGCGCTGCCCACCAGGGACATCTGCAGCACCACCGCATCGGTCAGGTAGGGCTTGACCAAAAAGGCCAGCAGGGTGATGCTCCCCTGGTACACCAGCACCGCCAGGGCGCTCAGCGGCACGCCCACGCCATAAACTGTGGTAAACAGCACCGATACGATGCCGTCCATCATGCCTTTGGCGATGAGCATCGTGGGGTCCCCTGCCAAGCCGTCCTGCACAGCGCCCACAATGGCCATGGCACCGGCACAGAACAATATGGTGCAGTTGGCAAAGCCTGTGCCCACATCGGTGCCTGCCGCCTGTTTGCTGAACGCCCGCTTGATCTTTTCCCCCACCTGGTCGAACAGGCGGTCCAGCCGCAGCAGTTCGCCCAAGACGCCGCCCAGCACCAGGGAGAGGATGAGCAGCAGGATGTACTGGCTATCCAGCCCGCCGCTGTCGTTCGTCTTGAGGACGCCGGACAGCACGCCGGATAAGCCTATGAGGAATGTGGCAGTCCCCAATGCTTGGAATACGATGGTCTTAAACCGCTCTGGCACCCCTTTCTTGAGAAACATCCCGATGATGCTGCCGCCCAATATCATCCCCACATTGGCCAGCGTCCCGATGCCTGGCATTTTACCACTCCTTGCTTTGTTGTATTGTATGCCTTTCAAAGGCGGGCTATGCCATCAGATGGAAAGCTGGACGATGGTGACGCCCGTCTCCCCTTCGCCGTAAGCGCCTAGCCGGAAGGATTTCACATGGGGCGCGCCTTTGAGATAGGTGTGCACCGCCTGGCGCAGCACGCCAGTCCCTTTGCCATGGATGATCACCACCGAAGGCAGGCGCATGCGGAAGGCCAGGTCCAAAAACCGCTCCACTTCCAAAATGGCTTCGTCGGCCGTCATGCCCCGCACATCCACTTCGGTGGAGCCCCGGGCCGGCGCTGTGGGCGCCTGGGTGCGCACCGAACCTTTTTGTGCCTTTTTCTTGGGGGGCGCTGCTGAGACCAGCTGCAGTTCTTCCGGCTTTGCCGTCAGTTTCATGATGCCCGCCGTCAGCTGGACGGGGGCGCCGGGGGCCGGTGTGGCGGCCACGGTGCAGCGCATGCCGTTGGATATGATCTCCACCACGTCCCCTTCCTGCAGGCTGCGGGGCGGAGGCGCCGCCGCCTTTTTGATCCGCTTTTCAATGGTCTTCCGCTCCGCTTCGGTCAAGTGACCCATCATCACCGCCCGGGCCTCTGACAGGTTGCTTTCCGCCGGGTTTTTGGCCTGCTGCTTCCGCAGCCGGCGCAGCTCTTCCACGGTGTCGTCAGCGGCCCGTTTGGCCTCTTGGATCAAGGCTTGGGCCTGGGCCCTGGCCTGGTCCAGCAGCTCTTTCCGGTCTTTTTCAATGGAGTCATAGGCCCGTTGGGCTTCTTCTCGCTCCTCTTCCGCTCTCTGCCGCTCCCGCTGGGCTTTCTGCAGCTCGCTTTCCATCCGCTGCCGCTTTTCTTCCAGGGTGCGGATCACGTCTTCGAACTGGAGGTTTTGGCTGTCGATGCTGCTCTTGGCCCGCTCGATGATGGCCATATCCAGCCCCAGCCGCTGGGAAATGGCAAAGGCGTTGGATTTGCCCGGTATGCCGAACACCAGTTTATAGGTGGGTTTCAACGTGGTCACGTCGAACTCGCAGGATGCATTCTCCACCCCCTCGGTCTCCAGGGCATAGGTCTTCAGCTCGGCATAATGGGTGGTGGCCGCCACCAGACAGCCCTGCTCCCGCAGGTGTTCGATAATCGCCACGGCCAAAGCGGCGCCTTCCACCGGGTCGGTGCCCGCCCCCAATTCGTCCATCAGCACCAGGCTGCCGGGCCCCGCTTCTCCCAAGATCTCCACGATGTTCTTCATATGGGAGGAGAAAGTGGACAAGGACTGCTCGATGCTCTGTTCGTCGCCGATGTCCGCCAGCACCCGGGGGCAGACCCGGATGGCGCTGTCGTCGCCGCAGGGGATCTGCAGGCCGCACTGGGCCATCAGCGTCAGCAGGCCCAATGTCTTGAGGCTGACGGTCTTGCCGCCTGTGTTGGGGCCGGTGATGATCACCGCATCCACTTTGCCGCCGATGGCAAAGTCAATGGGTACCGCCGTGCCCTGGGGCAGCAGCGGGTGGCGGGCCCGGCGGAGCTGGGTGCGCCCCTGTTCCACCAGCCGGGGCCGGTTGGCTTTCATCTGGTATGCCAGCTTGGCCTTGGCAAAAATAAAATCCAGGGTGCACAGCAGGTCGTAATCCTGCCGGATGGTGGATGCGAATGATCCCACCTCTTGGGAGAGCTCCGACAAGATCCGCTCCATCTCATTTTTTTCTTTGGCCCGCATTTCCCGGATGGAGTTGTTCAGTTCCACCACCTGCATGGGTTCGACGAACACCGTGGCGCCGCTGGAGCTGACATCGTGCACCAAGCCGGGGATGCTGCCTTTGAACTCCGCTTTGACCGGCACCACATACCGGCCCCCCCGGGTGGTGATGACGGTATCCTGCAGCGCTTTGGCGTAGGAGGGCGAAGTGATGATGCGGTTGAGCACCTCCCTGATCTTGGAAGAGGAGGTGCGGATGCCCCGGCGGATGTCCCGCAACTCGCTGCTGGCGCTGTCGCTCATCTCTTCTTCCGAAACGATGCACTGTTCGATCTTTTCCTCCAGGTATTTGTTGCCGCTCAGCCGGTTGAAGTAATCCTCCAGCACGGTCTCCACCTGGGTGTCTTTTTCCAAATAATTTTTGGTCTGCCGGGCACAGCGCAGCAAAGCCGCGATCTCCAGCAGCTCTTTCATGTTCAGCATGCCGCCCACGCCGGCCCGCTCCAAGGCCCCGTTGACGTCCCGCACGCCGGAAAAAGAGGGGCTGCCAAAAAGCCCTGCCAGGCGCACGGCGTCTTCTGTCTGCTGCTGCAGCCGCTGGCAGGCAAACAGCGTGTCCTCCGGCTCCAAGGCCAGGCACCGCTCTTTGGCCTGGGGCGATACCGCTTGGGCGGCCAGCAGCTCCAGCACCTTGGGCAATTCCAATGTGTGGTATGATTTTTGTTGCAATGGTGTGATCAAGTGTATAACCCTCCCTCTTGCAGGGATTTATAAAAATCCAATGTTTTGAACCCCCGTTCCAGCCGGACGAGGCAGTAGTTTTCGGTAAAAGCCCCCAGCAGCGCCAGGTCTTCCGCCGGGATGCTCCAGGAAAAGAGCTTTTTCAGGTCGCAGCGCAGGATATAGCGGGCTGCCTGCAGGGCCGCCCGGCTCAGCGGCATGCTGACCCCCTGGCGGAAAGCAGCCCGGCATTTGGCGCAATGGAGCTGGCCTGCCTGCAGATTCACCTGGGGCTCTTGGGGCTCGGCGCCGCAGCTGGCACAGCGCCACAGGTCGGGCTCATAGCCCACAATGGCCAAAAAGCGCAGCTCAAAAGCCGCCTTCACCAGCTCCCGCTGGCTGACATGATTGGCCAGGGCGTACAAACTATTGAGGGCCAGGCGCAGCAGGCCGGGCACCGGCACATCTTCCTCGCCCTCTGTCGCCAGCAGCTCGCAAAAATAGGACGCCAAAGCCAGCGCGTCCAAATCCTCGGAGAGGCGGAAAAACTGCTGCACCACTTGGGCATCCTGCAGCGTCATACGGCCGCCCCGCTCGTATAAGGTGAAGTCGCAATAGGCGAACAGCTGCCCGGCGGCTCCAAATCGGCTGCCCCGCCGGCGGATGCCCTGGGCCTTCACCGTGATCTTGCCATAATCCTCGGTCATCACCGTCAGCAGCCGGTCGCTGTCGCGCCAATCCACTGTGCGGATGACCAAGCCTTTTGTGTTCAAATGCATGGTATCCCATCTTATGTAGCAGGAAGCCCTAGGGCCTCCCGCTGTTTTTTTGGTCCAAATAAGCCAAATAGGCTTCGGGCAAGCCGGTGCGGCAAAATAAATTCCAGGCGCCGGCAGCGGCCTGCTCACGCAGCAGTTCATCCTCTTTCACGGCACATCCCTCCCTGTGTTCAGTGTGCCGCGATCGGCGGCGATCACACCTGAAAATTCACACCAAGGCTGGAAAGGATGCCCCTCTGTGCCAAAAAATCGGCTCTTTTCCCACTCTGCCTCTTTTTTACTCTTCTTCGTAACCAAAATTGCGGATCTGGCCGGGCTTATTCCGCCAATCTTTCCCCTGCTGCTTTTGCAGCCGGGGACCCCGTTTGCTTATTTTGCGCCAATCCCATTGCCGCAAAACGTGCGCGCCTGCCGGCGCGGGCGCTCACGCGCCAAAGAAGATTGGCCCGCTCGTCCTGCCTCTTTTTTTACTCTTCTTCGTAACCAAAATTGCGGATCTGGCCAGGCTTATTCCGCCAATCTTCTTTTACCTTCACCCACAGTTCCAAGTACACTTTGGCATCCAGCATCCGCTCGATCTCATACCGCGAAACGGCGCCGATCTGTTTGAGCATTGCGCCGTTTTTCCCAATGATGATGCCCTTATGGGTCTTCCGTTCGCAATAAATGGCGGCGTTGATGGCAATGAGCCCATCGTCCCGCTCTTCCCAGCGTTCGATCTCCACCGCCACGCCGTGAGGCACTTCTTTGTCCAGTTTTTGCAGCATCTTTTCCCGGATGATCTCGGCCACCAGCTGGCGCTCCGGCTGATCCGACACCATGCCGTCGGGAAAGAGCTGGGGCGACGGGATGCACAGGGCTTTCAATTCGTCCACCAACTGCTGGACCCCTTCGCCTGTGCGGGCGCACAAGGGCACCACCGCTGTAAACGCATGGGCCGCGCCATAGACGGCCATCACTTCCAGCAGATCCTCTTTTTTCACCGTATCCATTTTGTTGATGACCAAAATGCAGGGAAGCTTTTCCTGTTTGACCCGGTCGATGAGCATTTGCTCGGGGATGCCGATGCGGGCCACCGGCTCCACCAACAAAATGGCGGCATCCACATCGGCCACCGTCTTGTTGACCACTTTGACCATGTAATCGCCCAGGGCGTTCCTCGCTTTGTGCAGGCCGGGGGTATCCAAAAACACCAGCTGGCATTCCCCGTCGTTCCGCACACCGGTGATCCGGTTGCGGGTGGTCTGGGGCTTGTTGCTCACAATGGCCACCTTGGTGCCGCACAGGGTGTTGGTCAGGGTGGATTTGCCCACGTTGGGCCGGCCTACCACTGAAAATATACCGGTTTTTTCAATCATGTATTTTCTCCTGTTTCCCGCAGGAGCCCCAGCTCCTGCATGATTTCCTCTTCCAGCGCCCGCATCAGCCGCCGGTCTTCCTCGCCCCGCTCGTGGTCATACCCCAGCAAGTGCAGCATGGAATGGACGGTCAAATAGGCGCACTCCCGATCAAAAGAGTGGCCGAATTCCACTGCCTGGGCCCGGGCCCGCTCCACCGAAAGGATCATGTCCCCCAACGGGATGCGGCCGGTATCCGGGTCCTCTTCCTGCCGGATGTCCCCTTCATATACGCCGTTCACCATATCCAGCAATGGAAAGCTGAGGATATCGGTGGGCGTGGGCTTGTCCCGGTATTCCCCGTTGATCTGGGCGATGTTTTGGTCGTCGGTCAGCGTCACATCCACCGAACAGCGCCAGTGGGGCGCCACTTTTTTCAACGCCGCCCGGCTGCTGCGGGCCATCAGTTTTTCCGCTTCGCTGTCGCGGCACTGCTTGTCTCCCATGAAATGGATCGTCAAACTGCTCATGTCTTCCTCCTGCCGGGGCGCAGGCTGCCCGCTCCGCCCCTTGGTCTCCATCCGCATTATACGCGGTCTGCCAGCAAAATACAATCACCCGGCACCTATCTTCGGCATGGCGCCATCACCCGATGCGCAGCGTCTGTTCCATTCCGTGCCCCGCCTCTGGGCCGGGCCTTTTTTGGAACCCCATCTTTTCGTAAAAACCTTCTTTGCCCTGGGCGCTGAACAGGGCCACGGAGACCTCGGTCCCCGGCAGGCCCTCCCTCTGGATATGCTCCAGCAGCCGGGTGACGACCTGCCGGCCGATGCCTTGCCCCTGATAGGCTGTCAGGACAAAAACATCATTCAGATACCAATACAGCGCCCCATCGCCCAACAAGCGGCCCATTGCCACCAGTTCTCCGCCGTCATAAGCGGCCACGGTGCAGCAGGAGTTCTGGATGGCCCGCTGCCATTATTCCAGCGGCTCCACTGTCCAGCCCATTTTTTGTTGGAACTGCTGGACCTGCCAGGCGGTCAAAGCATTCTCCCGATAGACAATCTCCACGGCTGCTCCTTTCTGTAGCCTGCGCCGGCATTATTTTTTGAAGCTCCGGCGGCCTTTTTCCTTGCCTTCCCGGCTCTTTTGCCGCTGCTCCTCATACTGGGCATAGGCGTTGACGATGCGCTGCACCAGCTCGTGGCGCACCACATCCCGGGCGGTCAGGGTGCAGATGCCGATGCCCTCCACATTTTTCAGCACCCGCATAGCTTCTTTCAATCCGCTCATCTTGCCATCCGGCAGGTCGATCTGGGTGATGTCGCCGGTGATGACCACTTTGGAATTGAAGCCCATACGGGTCAAAAACATCTTCATCTGTTCGGGCGTGGTGTTCTGGGCTTCGTCCAAAATAATAAAAGAATCGTCCAGCGTCCGGCCACGCATATAGGCCAGCGGCGCCACTTCGATGCTGCCCCGCTCCAGATACCGCTGGAATGTCTCCGGGCCCAGCATATCGAACAAGGCGTCGTACAGCGGCCGCAGATAGGGGTCTACTTTGTTTTGCAAATCGCCGGGCAAAAAGCCCAGTTTTTCCCCGGCCTCCACGGCGGGCCGGGTGAGGATGATGCGGTTGATGGCCTTTTCCCGAAAGGCCACCACGGCTTTGGCCACGGCCAAATAAGTCTTGCCTGTGCCCGCCGGGCCGATGCCCAGCGTCACGGTGTTGTGCTCCATGCAATCCACATAGGCCTGCTGGCCCGCCGTTTTGGCTTTGATGGGCTTTCCTTTGGCCGTCACGCAGATGACGCCGCCCCCCATTTGGTCCAGCTTGTCTTCCTGGCCATCCCGCAGGAGGGACAGCACATAGTTCACATTCTGCGGGGTGATCTGCTCGCCTTTTGCCACCAGGTTCAGCAGGGCCTGCACGGCCTGCTGGGCCCGGAGCACCGGTTCCGGCTCGCCGCAGATCTTCAGGTGCTCATCCCGGCAGACGATGCTCACATCGTATTCTTTTTCCAGCAAGCGGATGTTTTCATCAAAAGAACCGAACAGGTTGACGATCTCTTCCATCCGCTCGATGCTTATGGTCTGTTCTATCATGGTGTATCCTCCGATGTTTGGGGCGTGACCCCCGACACTTCTTTCAGTATGCCCGTTTTTTCCCGGCACTCCGCCGTCAGTTTGGCCACGGCGAAGGGCTGGCCGTATTCGCAAAGGAACTGGGTCTGCACCACCTGGGCATCGGGCAGGCGCTGGGCCAATGTGTCCTGCAGCCGCTCTTCCAGCACCCGGCGGCACACTTCCTCTGTCACAAAGAATTCCTCCGGCGCGTATTCCACATACCGCTCCACCACCAGCGCCGCAGGCAAGGTGGTGTCCTCTCCCAATTTCAGCGGCTTTTTTTCCACGAATTTATCATAACACGCAAACGGCTCACTTTCAATGAAAGAAAGGGAAAAACGCCGGCCGCCCACCACCAGGGAATACCGGGTCTTCTGCCGCCCTGTGGGCACTTTGCTCTCCAGCCGGGTGGGCATCACCCTTTTGATGTCATGCCAGGTCCGCAGCTCGATGTCCGCCATGGCATGGACCAGGTAGGTCTGCTGCTGGGCGCTGACGATGGTGCCCGACACCAGCATGTCGCCGGCCACCACTGTCTCCCCCACTTTTTTCATGCCCAGCCCCGCTTTGACCTGCATGTCGGCGATGACCCCTGTTTTGTCGGCGATGATGTCGCAGGGCTGGTCCACCGGCACCAACTCAGGGGTGGGATCCCGGCCCTGGGCCACGATCTCCGCCCGGCTGCCTTTGACATTCACCGCCAAAAAGGAGAATCGGTCGCTGTGCATCATCACATAATTTTTGATGGCGTTGCTGTCCACCTGGCTGCGCAACACACCGGGGCGCAGGCCCGCCTCTTCTGTCAGCCGCAGCGCCTCAGCCTGTAAAGTGTGGTCGCAGTTGCTGATGTCGATGGTCCAGACGAATTGGCTGGCGGCGCACAGCAGCGCCACCGCGGCCAAAGCCCCGCCCCACAGAGCCACCCTGGGCATCAGCTTATGGGCCTGGAAGGGCACGCCTTGCTTGCCGATGATATGTACATGGCACATCATGCGCCGGGTGAAGTGGCGCAGCTGCCGGAAACCGCTGATGCGCACCGTGGCCTGGACCCGGTCGGGCGCTACCCGCCGCACATCCCAAAAAGCGATCTGGTTCTGGGCGCACAAATTGAGGAACCGCTCGATGGCGGCCCCTTGGATCTCTACCCGTACATTGCCCCGCACATAATTGATCAGCCCTAACAGCATGGTCATTCCTCACGATCGGTCGATTCATCGAATAAATTCCACCGAGGCGATCTTGCCCCGGATGTTCAGTTCACCGGCGCTCATGGCTTCCAGCTCCAGATCCATGCCGCAGATCTGCACCGTCACATCTTTGGCTGCCACCCGTATGCGCTCGCTGCTGTATTCCAGCACGCCCCGGTGGTGTTCCATCAGCACGCCCCGCTCACTGCACTGTAGTTCCGGCAGGCCCAGCAGAGCGCCGGCTGGCATGTGGATCTCCTCCATGGTCCGGGCAAAGCTCTCCCGCAGGCTCTCGCCGCTGGGGCGGGGCTTTTTCCACCGTCTCTTTTTCATACGTCACCCTCCGTCCGCGGTCCCACCGCGCCTTACCCTCCATTCCTATGCGCTATTTTTCCCCTTTTTGCCTGTCCTTTTGGGACTTTTTTACCCATCTGCCGCATATACCTGGCCGAGAGGTGATTTCCCCATGGAAAAAAAGTGGCCCTTTTCCCTGCACCGCATCTACCGGGTGCTGATCTATGCTTCCATCTGCCTGTTCGCCTATGGCTTGGTGCGCTATTCCCGCCAGACGGCGGAGAGCGCCTGCCAAGGCCTGGAGCTGTGTGCCAGTGTGCTCATCCCTTCTCTGTTCCCCTTTTTTGTGCTCTCCTCCCTGGCCGTGTCCACCGGTCTTGCAGGCTACATCGGCCGGGCGCTGGAAAAGCCCATGCGCCTGCTGTTCCGGGTGCCCGGCGCCTGTGCCCCCGCCTTTGCCTTGGGGCTGGTGGGCGGATACCCAGTGGGGGCCAAGACCGCCATTGCCCTCTATGAACAAAAGCTGTGCACCAAAACAGAGGCCGAGCGCCTGCTCTCCTTTTGCAACAACTCAGGGCCTGCTTTTATTTTGGGCATCGCCGGCGCATCGGTGTTTGCCAGCACCCGGGCGGGCATCCTCCTCTATGTGTGCCACATCCTGGCCAGCATATTGGTGGGCCTGGTGTTCCGCTTTTACGGCAGGCGGCAGCCGGGCAGCCAAGGGCGGGGCAGGCTGGCTGTCCGCTGCCAATCTTTCGGCCCCGCCTTGGCGGAAAGCGTCCGCTCATCTGCCGCATCCATCGTGAACATCTGCGCCTTTGTGGTGTTCTTCACCGTGGCTATCCGGCTGCTGAACGTGATGGGCGTGCTGCCTGCCGCCGCATCGCTGCTGGGCGCGCTGCTCAGCCCCCTGGGGCTGGACCCGGCCTATGCCCAGCGGATCATCAGCGGCATTTTAGAGCTGACCACCGGCATCTGGAGCTTGACGGGAGCAGGAGGCCCTCTCAGCGCCCGGCTCGCCATTGCCGCCTTCATGTTGGGTTGGGCCGGCCTGAGCGTCCACTGCCAGGTGCTCTCCTTCCTTCACGAAAGCGGCCTTTCGGTGGCGCCGTACATCGGCGGCAAAGTGCTCCACGGACTGCTTTCTGCCGCCCTCACCTGGTTTGCCGCCGCTTTCCTCCCCTTCGGGCTGCCCGCCTCCGCCGGGCTGAGCCTCCATGTGGCCGGCCTGACCACCCTGCGCTTTGGCCCTGCCCTGGCCTGTTCCTTTTTGGCCTGCACTGCCATCTGGCTGGCCTTCCTGTTTTTGGCCTGGCTGGCCCGCGGAAAAAAACATTGTCAGAAGGAGGGGAAAACGGTATAATAAGAGCAAAGACCCGGCGGGATCTTTGTTTCTGCCGTCTTTCCAGGCCAAAGGAGGGATTGCCTATGTTGTTTGACCCTGAGATCAAGCGCTGCTGCGCTTATTGCGAAGATTCCTCCGATCTGGATGACCGCTATGTGCTGTGCAGCCGGAAAGGGCCGGTGGATTTTGACTTTTGTTGCCGACACTACCGCTACGACCCCTTGCGTCGGCAGCCCCACCCCCCTGTCAAATCCTCCAAAAAGTTCACAAAAAAGGATTTTAAGTTATAATTTTTCCCCTTTTCCAGGGCAAAGGGGATTTTTTTGCAGAAAATCAGTGCAATCGCTGCCGGTCTGTGGTATAATGGATCAGATAACCGGCCGCCCGCTCTTTTCTCCCCTGCAGGCGGCTGGCTTGGGGAATTTTTCTCTTTGAGGAGTGACATATTTGTTAAGGAACGATTTGCGCAACATCGCCATCATCGCCCACGTCGACCATGGCAAGACGACCCTGGTGGATGAAATGCTGAAGCAGGGCGGCGCCTTCCGGGAAAACCAGGCGGTGCAGGACCGGGTGATGGACAACAATGCCATCGAGCGGGAACGGGGCATCACCATCCTGGCGAAAAACACATCCGTCCATTATAAGGATGTGAAGATCAACATCATCGATACCCCCGGCCACGCCGATTTCGGCGGCGAAGTGGAGCGGGTGCTGAAGATGGTGGACGGCGTACTGCTGCTGGTAGACGCCTTTGAAGGCCCCATGCCCCAGACCCGGTTCGTGCTGCAAAAGGCTCTGGAACTGGGCCACAAAGTGATCGTGGTGGTCAACAAAGTAGACCGGCCCGACGCCCGCCCCCTGGAAGTGGTGGACGAAGTGCTGGAACTGCTGCTGGATCTGGATGCCACCGAAGAACAGATCGAATCGCCGGTGCTGTTCTGTTCGGGCCGCAAAGGCACCGCTTCCTTGGCGCCGGACGAGGCGGGCAGCGACTTGCAGCCCCTGTTTGAAACGATCCTGAGCCACATCGACCCGCCGGAGTATGTGGATGGCCCCACCAAGGTGCTGGTCTCCTCCATCGACTACAACGACTATGTGGGCCGCATCGCCATCGGCCGCATCGAGCGGGGCGTGCTCAAGCAGAACCAGGAAGTGGCTGTGGTGGATTACCACAACCCCGACGTATCTTACAAGGCCAAAGTGGTCTCCATGTACCAATTCGAAGGCTTGCAGCGGGTGCCTGTCACCGAAGCCAAAGGGGGGGATATCGTCTCTTTCTCGGGCATTGCGGGCATCAACATCGGCAACACCGTGTGCGACACCGGCTGTGTGGAAGCCGTGCCCTTTGTCAAGATCTCCGAACCCACGGTGGAGATGATCTTTTCGGTGAACGACAGCCCCTTTGCCGGCCGGGAAGGGAAATTCGTCACCTCCCGCCAGATCCGGGAGCGGCTGATGCGGGAACTGCTGCGTGATGTCTCCCTGCGGGTGGAAGAGACCGACAGCGCCGATTCTTTCCGGGTGTTGGGCCGGGGCGAGATGCACTTGGCCATCCTGGTGGAGAACATGCGCCGGGAGGGCTACGAGCTCCAAGTGGGCCCGCCCAAAGTGCTGTTCAAAACCATCGATGGAGTCAAATGCGAACCCATTGAAGAACTGGTCATCGACATCCCCGAAGACGCCTTGGGCGCTGTGATGGAAAAAATGGGTTCCCGCAAGGCGGAAATGACCCACATGGCCCCGGTGGGCAGCCGTGTGCGCCTGGAATTCCTCATCCCCTCCCGGGGCCTGTTCGGTTACCGGAACGAATTTTTGACCGACACCCGGGGCGAAGGCATCATGAACACGGTGTTCCACGGCTATGAGCCCTACAAAGGCGACATCGCCCGGCGCAACACCGGTTCCCTGGTGGCCTTTGAGACCGGCGAGGCAGTGACTTATGGCCTGTACAACGCCCAAGAGCGCGGCACGCTGTTCATCACGCCGGGCACCCCGGTCTACGCCGGCATGGTGGTGGGCTATTCCCCCAAATCCCAAGACATCGATGTCAATGTGTGCAAGAAAAAGCACGTGACCAATATGCGGGCCTCTGGCAGCGACGAGGCGCTGCGCCTGACCCCAGCCACCATCCTGAGCCTAGATGCCAGCTTGGAATTCCTGAGCGACGATGAAGTGCTGGAAGTGACGCCCCAGAGCTTGCGGATCCGCAAGCGGATCTTGGACCGGGCCGCCCGGATGCGCCTGGCCAGCAAAAACAAATAAGCCTTTTTGGGGCAAGTGAACAGCCCGGCGCTAAAAAAGCGCCGGTCTGTTTTTCTCTATTGCGCGGGGCAGGCGGCCTCAATCCAGGTCTGGCCGGCTCAATTCCCGCGCATTTTCCACAGGATCCCACCGGAGAGCAGGGCGGCCAAGGCTGCGGTCCCCGCAAAGTTCAGCCAGATGCCGGTCAGCCCCAAAGGCTGCAGCAGCAGCACCAGCAGCACGGGGAACAGCAGGGCGGTGGACACCGAGATCAGGGAGGCAGCCACCGGTTTTTCAATGGCCAGCATGTAACTCTGTGTGGCAAAGGAGAACCACCGGGTCACATAGGTCAGGCTAAACAGCCGCAGCGCCCCCACGGCCACTTCCAGCATCTCGCCCCCGGCATCCGCCATAAACAGGCGCGCGATCTGTTCGGGCAGCAACGCAATGAGGAAGACCGCCCCGATGGAGACGATGCCGCTGGCGCAGAAACAGCACTTCTCAATGGCACGCACCCGGGAGAACTTGCCTGCGCCCCAATTGTACCCCACAGCGGGCTGCAGGGAATCGCACATGCCGTACAGCAGAGGCTGAATAAACCCTTCGGCATACATCAAAATACCATAGACCGAAACCGCCATCTCGCCGCCCAAGCGCACCAAGATCCAGTTCATCAAAATGGAGGTGATGCGCCCCGCGATGTTGTTCAAAAAGTTGGGGCTGCCGCAAGCGACGACTTGCCGGACCATTTGGCCGCTGAACCGCGGCTTGCAAAAATGAAGCAGCGCCTTGCCCCGCAGGAATGGGATCAGGGCCAGCAGGGCGCAGAGGAACATGCCGGTGCAGGTGGCCAGCGCCGCTGCCCAGATCCCCCAACCCAGTACGGACAGGAACACGAATTCCAGCACGGCACTGAGGGCGGACATCAGGATATTCAAAAACATACTGCCCCGGATATAACCGCAAATGCGCAGGAAATTATCCATGGCAAAGACGATCGTGGTGAAGGGCGAACACAGGGCGTACACCCGAATGTATTGGACCGCCAGATCGGCAAACGCCCCTTCGGCCCCCATCAACCGGATGAGGAGAGGGGCAGCGGCAAACAACAGTGCGCCGATCAGCACACCGGTGCCCACGATCATCAGGCAGGCACAGGTAAAAATATTGCTTGCTTCCTCCTCCTGCTTTTTGCCCAAACTGATGGAAATGGGCACAGAGGAGCCAACGCCGATCAGATCAGCCAGCGAAAAATTGATGATGACGAAAGGCATCGCCAAGTTGACCGCCGCAAAGGCGGTAGCTCCCAAAAACTGACCCACGAAAATACCGTCCAGCATCTGGTACAATGCAGACGCCAACATGCTGATCGCCCCCGGAATGGAGGCGAGAAAGAAAAGTTTCAAAGGCGGGGTCTTGGAAAACAGCGCAGCAGAACCCATACACATCTCTCCTTCCTTTGTCTATCCAAATGGATCCCATCGGCCATCATTCAGTCCGATGGCGGACAAATGGCATTATAGTCCGATTCCGGTACAAAGTCAAGGATTTTCCATTCCCATCAGCTCTTCTTATGCGGCCAAAAAGGAGCCGGAACATGCATCGTTCCAGCTCCCTGCCCAGTGTTCTGCTTTCGCCAAGAGACAGGCTATTTCGCCTCAGCCTCGGCTGCCGGCCGCATCCCCTGCCGGTTTGATGGGGTGCCGGATCACGGTCCGCCACTTTTCCGGCGCTGCTTTCCGTGGGTCGGATAAGTAGATCTCATGGTGCCATCTGGCATCGCTGCAATCGTTTTCATACCCCTCTGCCTGCAGAAAAGCGTCCATGGCCGCTACGGTCTGGAGCTCTGTGTCAAAGGGGCCCAGATGCATCATCTGTACGCACAGCCCTTCTTCCACCCGGCGGAACGTGACAGGGCTGCAATCCAGCTTCTTCTTTCGGGCCGCCGTCTCTTTGGCCCACTCCAGGTGTTCCTGCGTGACAAAATCCGGCAAGCGGATGGCAGATACCCAGTGGAAGGCGGCTTTATTGGCGTAGTCGATGGCCCCGCCCTCCCCCTGGCTCCAAAAGCCTTCCAGTGGCGGCACCACATAGTCAAAGAATCCTTCCATTTGGTAGCCTGCCTTGGGGCTCATTTTCAAGGTATACGCCACAGCATACAGCAGCTGGATCGCCTGTTGATACAGGCCCCCGGCTTCATTGGGGTCGCCCTGGCCGCTGACCGTGATGTAGTGCATCGGCGGGACAGTCAGGATCTCCGGCCTGCCTTTCGGCAGATAGAGTTCTTTGTATTCCTTTTTAAAATCAAAGGCCATGGTATTCCCTATCCTTTCGCCGCACAGAGTGCGGCTCTTCTCTCGCTATGCGTCGGTCCGCAGTTTCCCGTAGAAACAGACATTTTGATAATCGGATACCAACCGCCGGTAATGGCGCAGCTCTCCCTCTTTGGTGAAGCCCGCTTTTTCCAGCACGGCGCAGGCGGCCCGGTTTTCGGCCAAAGTCAGCGCTTCCACCCGCTCCATCTTCAGCACTCGAAAGGCCAGCTGTGCCAGCGCGGTGACGATCTCCGTGGCATAGCCGTTCCCCCAATAGGCTGGCAGCAGGCGGTAGCCCAGGCGGCACCGGTTGTCGTTTTTATTCACCTGCAAAATGCCGGCCTCCCCGATGAACGTGCCGTCTTTCAGGCAAAGGGCCCGGTAGCCGGTATCGCTGGAGATCTGGGAGGCGATGGTGTCGCCCAGCAGTTTGGCGGCTTCCCCTTTTTGGTGTACGGCTGCTCCGCCCAGATCCTCCCAAACTGTGGGCTCGGCTTTCAATGTATAATAGATCTCCAGATCCTCGGGCCGGTAATCCCGCAGGATCAAGCGCTGTGTTTCGATCTTCATGGTCTTCCTCCAATCCATTGCTCAGGGTTTTCTCCATCGGCTTGGGCCTTTGCGGTCTGTAGCCCAAACCTTATTCTTCCCTATCTTATCACATTTTTCGGGCCGCGTCAGCGGATGAAGAAAAGAACCTGAAAAGAATGGGCTGCCAGAAGGCGAAAAATGGGCCTCTTTTGGAAAAGAGACCCATCTTCATCTGGATACACAGGGTGATGGCCCAGCCCTCCATCAGGCCAGATCCCGGTGGAGGAATGTCACAATCTGTCCCCGGGTGCAAGTCATATCAGGGCTGAAAGCAGTGGCGCTGGTGCCTTGGGTGATGCCCTGTTCCACAGCCCAAGCCACCGCCTGGGCGTATTCGGCATTGTGATCCACATCTTGAAAAGCCGAAGATGCGGCTGTGGCCGGGCTACCCGCCAGCCGCCACAAATACAACACTGTCTCGCTGCGGGTGCAGGGTGTTTCGCCCAAGAATACATAGGAGCCCGCCGGGCTGACGAACAGCCCTTCTTCTTTGGCCCAGCAAGCCGCCTTGGCATAGTAAGCGTCTTGGGATACATCCAGGAAGGGGTTCGCTTCCGTAGGCTCCGGCGAACCCATGGCGCGCCACAAAAATGTCAGGATCTGCCCCCGGGTGCAAGTCGCACCCGGTGAGAAAGTGGTGGAGCTGGTGCCGTTGGTGATCCCCCGGTCCACTGCCCACAACACGGCATCGGCAAAATAGTCCGACTGCTGTACATCGGAAAAGCCACCCACTTCCGTCCCGGAAGGGACGTCTGCCGGCCCCAGATCGCTGCTGTCGCCGATCTTGAAATAGGCGATCTCCGGCTCCCTGCCATCTTTGTATTGGATCTCGAAGGCATAAACTTCCCGGTCTTCCGGGGTAAAGCTTTCCTCAAAATCCACCATAGCCGCCAGTTCATAGGTATCCAGCCAATAAAGCTGCTGGAGGTCTATGTTCCCTTCTGCTGCCTTCCAGGTAAATGTGGTCCCTTCTGGGTAGACCGATACCGTCCGTACCCCGGCCAACGTCTCCCCCTGGATCTCTTCATAGGTGGTGGTCCCAATGCTCTGCTGGGATGCGAACAACTGCCCTTCGCTGCCCGGCACCTCGGCTGCCACAGCCGATACGGGCAAGCCGCCCAGCAACAGGACCATGGCCAACAGGCCAGAAAGAAATTTCCGCACAGTCAACACTCTCCTTTTCTACGCTCCGTTGTTTGTCCGCCCCGAACCATCCCATCTCCTCCAGGCCGGCAGAAGATGGGATGCCAGCGGCAAAGCGGCTGGCGGCCCTCCGCTTGCCCTGGACAAAAAGGCGGTGCTGCGCCAAACACGCAACACCGCCTGACCCACATACAGCTCAATCGAGCACAGGTCCGCTCTTTTTGCGCTGAACCCACCGACCAGCGGGGTTCTTCAGAACGCAGCCGGAAGCACGGCATTGCGCGGCAGCTCGCTTTCTCCTTTGCCCTTGTCCTTCTTTTGCGGGGTGCATCCGAAAACGGGAAGATGTTTTATGGCCCTTCCCCTTCGGATCATTTCCCCAGTTCCTGGTTCCTGTGGTAGGCCCCCAGAATGGCTTGGATGGCGGCGCTGCGCAGCCCGCCCTCTTCCAGCTTGGCTACACCCACAATGGTAGAGCCCCCAGGGGAACAAACAGCGTCTTTCAACGCCCCCGGGTGCTGCCCGCTCTCCAGCACCAGGGCTGCTGCCCCCATCACTGCCTGGGCAGCGTATTCCATGGCCTTGGCCCGGGGCACGCCAGCCATCACCGCGCCGTCGGCCAGGGCTTCGATGAACATATAGGTAAAAGCCGGGGTACAGCCTGCGGTCACGCCGGCTGCGTCATTGAGTTTTTCCGGGATATCGTCAAACCGGCCGGCCATGCGCAAGATCTCCTTCATCTGCTCCACCTGCTCCTGGGAAGCCTTTTCGCCGGAGACCAGCGTCATCCCCTTGCCGATGCTGGCCGGCGTATTGGGCATGATGCGGATGAGGGGCACATGGTCCAGGCCCAAATGCTGCTCCATGCTTTCGGTGGTGACACCGGCAGCCATGGAGACCAGCACTTTTTCTTCGCCGGCCGCCATGCAATCCTTCACAGCCGGTGCGATCTCCCGCAGTACGCCGGGCAACACCTGGGGCTTGACCCCCAGCATGATAAAACGGCACTGGCGGACCACCTCTGTGTTGCTCTTGGCCACATCGCAGCCCACTTGCTCTGCCAGCCGCCGGGCTTTCTCCTCTGTGTGGTTGGTGATCAGCACTTGTTTGGGGTCGATCCCCTTGCAGGCCGCCTGGACCAGCGCACCGCCCATGTTTCCCGTTCCGATAAAACCAATGGTATAATTCGACATATCCATTCCTCTTTTTAATTTGTTTTCTCTTCTTCCCGGATCATGGCCGGGTCGACATAACTGGCATCGTAGAGCACCAAGGCCCGGTTGCGCATCAGCACATGATCTTGATACCGGCCGGTATCCCGCTCCACTGTGCGGCGCAGGATGGTGTTGCACCGGTAGAGCTGTTCACCGCAGCGGACAAAATACTCGTCTTCCGCCCGGATGTGGTAAGTGTGTTCCAGCATCCGCTGGGCCCGCAGCTCGCCGCACAGGTACTCCCCATCCACCCAGACACGCAGCTGGAACAGTTGGTCTGTGTCATTGCGCAGCCGGTAATCCAGGTAGTTATAGGCGATGGAAGTCCCCACACCAAAGGGGACCTGGCGGCCAAAATCGGGGAACAGATCCATCTGATCGTGGTGGTGGTGCTCCACAACGGTCAGCGGGCTGTGAAGGGCCATCCAATGGATCAGGTTCGTGAATTGGCACATGCCGCCGCCCACCCCTTGCCCTGTGGCGCCATTGCGGATGGTCATGCCAGGCCGGTAGCCCTTCCGGGCCGTGCACCGCCCCACCATGCGCCAAAAGGAAAAAGTCTCCCCTTGGGCGATGACCACCCCGTGGACACGGGGCGCGGCCAGCGCCAAGTTGACCGCTTTGTTTTCCTGCAGCTGCATATCCACCTGGCCCAGCCGGCGGCGGATCAGCGACTTGTGCCGGTAGACCAGCACAGGCAGCGGTTCTGCCATCTGCCGCTTGGCAAAAGGCCCCCGGGCAAGATCTTGCAGTTTGCGGCGCAGGATCTCCTTTTCTACTGAAAGGCGATAGGCCGCCGGGCAAAGTTCGCAAAACAGTTTTCTTGCCATGGAATTACCTCCCCTTTTTCTCTCTGTCCTGCCCAGCCTTCCAGGCAGGGCAGTGCGGCGGGTCTCTTTCCTTTGGCCGCCCTTTTGGAGCGGCGCGCTGGTCAATACAAACTGCAGCGGTTTACCTATATTTTACCCAATCTCAGCCAGGTCTGCAAGGGGAAAGGGGCCTTATGGCTGTTTTTGTTCTACGGTGTACACATCGGTGCGGCGGGCTGAAAGCAGGGGCAGCTGCTGCCGCACTTCTTCCACCCGGTCCAGGTCCACTTCCACCACGTGGACCTGGGGCTTTTCATCGGCCCGCCAGACCACGTCTCCCCAGGGAGAAACCACCATGGAGTTGCCGTAAGAGACATAGCAGCCTTTTTCATCCCGGGCGGGCGCCACGCCCACTGTGTAGCACTGGCCGTCCACTGCCCGCTGGCGGAACATCAGTTCCCAGTGGGCCGGGCCCGTGGTCATGTTGAAGGCGGCGGGCACCACCAGCACTTTTGCCCCTTGCAGCACCATCAGCCGGGCCAGTTCCGGGAACCGGAAATCAAAGCAGATGCACAGGCCCATTTTGCACCAGGGCGTTTCGAAGACCGTCACTTCGTTCCCCGGGGTAAAAGTGGCCGATTCCCGAAAGCTTTGGCCCCCCTTGACATCGATGTCAAACAGGTGCATCTTCCGGTGCCGGGCCACCTGCCGCCCCTGGCTGTCAAACACAAAAGAGGTGTTGTAGACCTTGCCTGCTTCGTCCACCTCCGGTATGGAACCGCCCACCAGCCACAGTTGGTTTTCCTGGGCCATGCGGGACAAGGCCTGCCAAGTGGGCCCTCCCTGGGGCTCCGCATATTCAGCAAAATACTCATTGGAATAAGGCGCATTGAATATTTCCGGCAGTATCGCTATATCTGCCCCTTGGGCTTTGCATTCCGCCACATGGGCGGCGGCGCGGGCCACATTGTCTTGTTTGTCCAAAGTGGCGCCCATTTGGATCAATCCCAGTTTCATATGCTTTCTCCTTTCCTGCAATCAGCGACATTGGATGCACTGTGTTGCTTTTTTACTCACTCTTCTCATTTGCTGTTTTCATGAAAGCTCCAAGTGTTGCTTTCAAAATATGCCCGATCGCGGGCTTTTTCCCAATACCTATGCCGATTTCCCTCAATGTAATGCATCATTCAAGCTAAGTCGAACCACAGTCAGCGGAAGAAATATCGAAGATACCTGCGTGGGCGGCCTCTCAGATGGAGGCCGCCCACATAGAAGACGGTAGCGGTTTTGATCGGAAACGTCTATTTTCTCCACAATGCCGTCCCGGGAATTTATTGTGCGGACCGATAAGTGATGGTTACCGTGCAAGTCTTGGCATTAAAGCTCTTGCCCAAAGTGAGATAATAATCCGTTCCGGCAACAAGGCCGTCCACCGTATGGCCATGGGTACTCACCTTTTCATAGGCAGCATAGATGTTATCGCCGCTATCGTCCCCATCCTGATACTGGAACAACACAGAGGATTCACGGTTCCGGATGGCATCCTCGATCCGGGCTGCATATTCGTCTACACTCAGCGCTTCCTGATTCAAATAGCGGATGGTCAGAGAGAACACTCCCGTCTTTCCATTCGTCCCGCTGGCAGTGATCTCATAGTCCACGCCGAAAGCTAAGCCGCCGGGAGTGGTGTAGCCGCTGGCCTTCACTGTATTGGCAGCCCTACTGGCGTAATAGGATCCCTGTTTGCCGTCTGCATAGATTCCAGGCTGAAGCTCGATCCGATTTTTCCTGGCATCCAGCCCTGCCTCGATCTCTTCCACATAGCGCGCTGTCTCCTGAGCAGCCCACTTCTTGTTCGTGATGCTAACTACCCCACCAGATTTGGCACTGAGGCGGTAGTCGGTGGTGGCCCAGGAGGTATGGTAGGTGTATCCGCCGAAACTATACCCTTCGGTACACATGTTGTCGCAGGCCAGTTCGATGGCATCATCGGTGTAGCCGGTGAGGTTCACCTCATAGGTCTCACAGGCACCGTTTACTATGGCTTGCTGGAGGAGCGGCTGAATCTGGGCCGCAGCGGCTGCATTTTCGGTGTCCTGCTGGTGCTGCTGCTGTTCTTGCTCCTCCTGCTGTAGGCCCTGACGGCGCCGGATTTCCTCCATCACATCAGCACGGCGAATCTGGTAGCACATATTAGTGCTGTCAAAGGACATCACCATATAATCTGGGTATTGGTCCACAATGACCTGACTGACTTGTCCGCGGTACTGGGACAGGTCAGAGGCATCAATCCCAGAGCCAGAAAAATCGATATAGGCGTAGCGGGCATCCTGCAGCTGATCCTCTGTGGCCGCCTGCAGGGCTGCTTCCGTCTGATAGGGGAATCCCTTGATGGCGTCATAGCAGATCGTGAGGATTTGATTCAGCACCTCCTGCTTGGCCTGTTCTGTGGTGTCGGGTAGTTCTACACCGTCATATTTGGTGCTGGTGCAGACGTGGTCGGCCGTCCAGCTGGCGTGATCCCGGCGCATATAGGCATCACTTTTCAAGAAGTAATCATAGCGGATAAAATCACCGCCCCGATTGATGGGGTCGTCCCAAGTGGTATCTACATGGTACCATGCCCCGTCGATCTCCACGATGTTCCAGCCGTGGCTACTGTTCCCTACATACTCGCAGGGGACACCTGCGGCGTTCATTAAGGCCTCGTAGGCCTTGGCATAACCGGAACAAACGGCGGTGCCCTCCAGCAAGGCACCCTCGGCCTTGTGGGAAATGTAGGGCATATCGCCGCTGTATAGCCTCTTATCATAATCGCAGTTGAGAATCAAGTAGTCATGAAGGGCCTTGGCAATCTCGTAGTCGCTCATGCTGGAAGTGATGATTTCATCCACCACCCGCTGGGCCTCAGCCTGGACCTCTTCAGAGATGACGCGCCAGTCGTTGACCGCCGCAGTCGCAGAGGAGGTGGTGTAGTAGGCTGCTAAAGTTTTAGCAATTTTGCCATCCTGCTCATAGGCATTTACATGGGTGACATTATAAGGATTTTTCCCGTCTATATCGGCTATTTTTAGCGCTAGCTGCTCTGCTTGGGATGCTTCCAGGTTGAAATCACTGATGTCAATGGCAGCCTTCTTATCTAAGAAGCCAGTGATGATGGCCAACGTGGCGCCGGCCTCATCCGACAGAGCCGGATGCTCCAGATCGGAAGTGGACTGCTCCTCTTGTCCTCCCAGCTGCTTCCATAAGCAGTAGACCACATCAGACCGGGGGCAACCGCCCTTGGCCGTGTAGGTAAGCCCAGTAGTAAGGCCGTTGTTCTGGGCCCAGCGCACCGCATCGGCAGACCAAGTGCTGCCACTGGCGGCACCGCCGGCGGCCCGGCAGAGGATGGCAAAGATATGGTCATATGTCAGCGTGCCGGCCCGATCAAAGAGGCCACCGCCCACGCCATTGACCAATCCCTCCTCTGTAGCCCACAGTATAGCGTCATAATAATAAGCGCCGGAGTCGGTGACGTCGGTAAAGGTGGAGACCGAGGAAGTGGGCTCTGGCCTTCCCATGGCTCGCCAAAGGAAGGTAACGGCCTCTTGCCGGGTGACAGTACTGGCCGGTGAGAAGGTGGTGGCGGTGGTGCCAGTGGTGATTGCTTTGTCCACAGCCCACTCTACCGCCTCAGCATAGTAGTCTGTCGCCTGTACGTCAGTGAAGCCTTCGAAGGTGGTATCTTCCGCCGCCTGAACGGTGATAGGGATTGCTCCAGCCAGCAGGACAACGGCCAGCAGAAGAGAGAGGATCCTTTGGGGCAGTGCGTTTCTCTTTTTCATTGAATACTCCTTTCTCCCCCCAGCCAGGGCCGCAAATGCCGGATTGGCCGGTGAGGAATAAAGCATTTCTTATTTGACTCTATAATGGCAAAGGAGTCCGTGACAGCGCCCCCGCCCCGTGTTATCATAGAGGCAACACCGATTTTAGGGGAGGGGTCTTGTTGGCAAAGTTAGTCATCATCCGCGGCAATTCGGGCAGCGGCAAAACAACGGTGGCCAAAGCCTTGCAGCACCGTTTGGGGCACCATGTGCTGCTCCTCTCTCAAGACATGGTACGCCGGGAGATCCTCCGTGTCAAAGATGGGCCGGACTGCCTGGCTCTGCCTTTGATGCAGCAGCTGCTTTTCTATGGGTACCAGCACTGTGCTTTCACCATTGTAGAAGGCATCTTCCGCTCTGCCTGGTATGAGCCCTTTTTTCGCTCCGCCCAAGCGTGGTTCCAAGACCAGATCTTTGCCTACTACTACGACTTGCCCTTTGCAGAGACCTTGCGGAGGCACCAGACCAAGCCCAACCGGGATGCCTTTGGCGCGGAGGACATGCAACGCTGGTGGGTCCCCCACGACTATCTGCCCAATATCCGGGAAACCATTTTCACCGCTCAAGTTTCAGCCAATCAGGCCGTGGAGCAGATTCTCCATGACCTGTCCGCCCCATCTGCCGGGGCGTGCTGCCGCCCGGCGTCGCCATAGCTCAAACGGCATCTCGCCCTTATTTTTTGTGCTTTTCCACCTTGGGCTGGCATACGCCCTCCACACCGGTCAGCAGAAGCAGCATCAGCAGGGTGTGCTGAGGGCCCGGATAGTTGGGATCGGGTTGGTACCATTCGTCCGGGTTGTGGCAATCGCCGCCGGTGCCGCCGTAGCCCAGCACCGCCGCAGGCACGCCCAGGCTGACGGGTACGTTGCAATCGGTGCTGCCCGCTTCGCTGATCACCGGTTTTTTGCCAAATACGCTGAGCACCTCGGCAAAGGTGTTGACCATCAAACCGTCGTGGGGCTGGGAGCCTGCAGGCCGGTCGCCCAGCAGCTCAATGTCGATCTTCACGCTGTCTGTATGGTTCCAGTGTTCTGTCTCTGCCGGCGCCGCCGCTTTGCACATCTCCAAAATGGTGGCTTCCAATTTGGCCAGTTCCTGGGCGCTGTTGGAGCGGATGTCGATGAGCATGCTGGCCTCGCAGGGGATGGAGTTGATGGAGGTGCCGCCCGATACCACGCCGACATTGAAGGTGGTCTTGGGCTCTTTCAAGCCGTGGAGCTGGGCGATGGAATGGATGGCCCGGCCCATGGCGTGAATGGGGTTCGGCTTGCCAAAAGCGCCGAAGCTGTGGCCGCCTTCCGCCCGGTAAGTCACTTTGTACCGCTTGCTGCCCGTGGCATCCAGCAAGATCTCATCCACGCCCCAATGGTCCAGCGAGATGAAGGCGTCGATCTCCAGCGTGCGGAACAGTTCCTTGACGCCCCGCAGGTCGCCCAGGCCCTCTTCGCCCACATTGCCGCACAAGATCACGGTGCCCACCGGCTTGAGGTCTGCCTGGCGGAAGGCCCGGGCCAGGCTGAGCACTTCGGCCAGCGCCCGGGTATCGTCGCAAATGCCCGGGCAGCGGTAAACGCCATTCTCCTCTTTCACCTCCAGAGGCAGGCTCCGGGGGAACACGGTGTCCAGGTGGCCGGCCACCATCACGGTGGGCGCCGCCGGGTCTGTGCCGGGGATGGTGACATACACATTGCCCACTTTGTCAATGGTGGGTTCATATCCCATTTCCGTCAGCCGGCGGGCAAAATCCGCTGTCCGCTCCCCCTCATCGTTGGAGGGTGCCGGAATCTGCACGATCTCCAGCTGTTCTTTCAGCGTATGTTCCGTATCGCTCTTCAAAAAATCCAGCGCTTGTGCAACTGCCGGGGTCTCCATCAGCTTTTCAACAGTTTTCATGGTCCTTCTCCTTTGTCGGTTTCTATGCCAAAGCCCCCTGAGCCTTCGGGCTGCCAGGGGGCCTGTCATATCAAATATAATTTTGGGCGCAAAGCAGCTCTGCCAACAGCACAGCGCCGCCGGCAGCTCCCCGCAGGGTGTTGTGGGAAAGGCAGACAAATTTATAATCGTATTGGGTATCGGGACGCAGGCGGCCCATACACACCGCCATACCCTTTTCCAGTTCCCGGTCCAGCTTGGTCTGGGGCCGGTCCGGCTCTGTAAAATAATGCAGGAATTGCTTGGGCGCCGAAGGCAGCCCCAGCTGCTGGGGCAAGCCCTGGTAGCTCTGCCAAGCCTGCAAGATCTGCTCCATGGTGGGCTTCTGCCGGCAGCGTACGAACACCGCGGCCATATGTCCATCGGACACCGGCACCCGGAGGCACTGGGATGTGATGTTGATCCCTGTTGCCGGCACGATCTGGCCATCTTGGACAGTGCCCCAGATCTTCAATGGCTCCTGCTCGCTCTTCTCTTCTTCGCCCGGGATAAAGGGGTTCACGTTGTCCACCATCTCCGGCCAGGTCGCAAAGTTCTTGCCAGCGCCCGAGATGGCCTGGTAGGTGCAGGCCAGCACATCGGTGACGCCGTATTGCAGCAGCGGATGGATGGCGGGCACATAGCTTTGCAGGGAGCAGTTGGATTTGACGGCGATAAACCCCCGCTCGGTGCCCAAGCGGCGGCGCTGGGCCGGGATGACCCCCGTGTGCTCCGGGTTGATCTCCGGGATCACCATGGGCACGTCCGGCGTTCCCCGGTGGGCGCTGTTGTTGGATACCACCGGCACTTCGGCTTTGGCATAGGCTTCTTCCAGCTGGCGGATCTCCTCTTTCTTCATATCCACTGCACAGAAGACAAAATCCACTTCGCGCTTCATGGCCTCAACGTCCTGGGCGTCTTTCACCACCAGGTCTTTCATATTCTGTGGAACGGGCCGCTCCATCATCCAGCGGCCTTCCACCGCTTGGCCATAGGTCTTGCCGGCGCTGCGGCCCGAAGCCGCAATGGCGGTGACGGTGAACCAGGGGTGATGCTCCAGCAGCGTGGCAAACCGCTGCCCCACCATGCCGGTGCCGCCCACAATGCCTACACGATATTTTTTCTCCATTGGCTCATCTTCTCCTTTGCCGCATCGTCCAAGGGTCCGCATTGGCAGACCCGTGCATCCACTGTCTCTAACAAACAGTCTATGCGTGCGGTGGGCCTACTTGCCTCTGGGCGCAGCAAGATCCGCGCCCGGGCAAAAAAATTATAGCACACCTGCTGCCGGCCTTTCAAGCGCGGCAAGGGCTTTTCTGCCTCTGTGCCGGCGCTATCCCCGGTTTGGCTTTTTCTTTTTTCATCCTTCTCTTCTCTTTCCATTCCCGCCGCAATACAGTATAATGGAAGAGTTAGAACATAGATCAAGTAAGGCGCGGGCAGAACGCCCGCCGGGGAGATGGGGCCTTTTATGGAAAAATGCGTGGATTATCAGGAATTGTTGGACGTGGCCACCAAAGTTGGCTTTCACTTGCTGGAAAACGGGGCGGAGATCTACCGTGTGGAAGATTCCATCCGCCGGATCGTCATGGCTTACGGAGTACCGGAAGTGGATGTTTTTGCCGTGCCGACCACCATCATCGTCACCATCAACCCGCCGGATGCCAACACATTGACCAAGACCAAGCGGCTCTACACCCGTTCCACCGACCTGGACCGGATCTACAAGCTCAACGACCTCTCCTTTGACATTGTGGAGCAAAAGCCCTCTTTTGAAGAAATCGAGCGGCGGCTGGGGGCTATCGTGGGCCGGCCGGATTATAATTTGCTGATCCAAGTGTTTGCCTATGCCCTGGCGGCCTTTGGCTTCACCCTGTTCTTTGGCGGCACCCTGCGGGATGCCCTGTGTTCCCTGAGCCTGGGTGCCGCGATACGCCTCATCGGCCGCGGCCTGGAGATGTTCCACACCAACTCTTTTTTTATCAACACCCTGTGCAGCGGCGCCACTGCCCTGCTGGCTGTATTTTGGTATGAATTGGGGGCGGCCCCCCACATCGATCTGATGATCATCGGCGCCATCATGAACCTGGTGCCCGGCGTGGCTCTGACCAACTCCATGCGGGATATCATCGCAGGCGACCTGCTGGCCGGCCTTGCCAAATTGGTGGAGGCCCTGCTGACCGCCACTGCCATCGCTCTGGGCGCCGGCTTTGTGCTCTCGCTCCACCGGCTGTTTTGATAGGAGGGTCCTACTATGAATATGGGAGAAATGCTGCTGGCCATTCTGTTTTCCTATGTGGCCTGCCTGGCTTTTACATTGATCTACAACATACGGGGCAGGTTCATCTGGCTGGCGCCTTTGGGCGGCGCCATCTCCTGGTGCGTCTACAATCTATTTGCGTTCATCGGCAGCGACATCGTGCAAAATTTCATTGCTGCCATGGCAGTGACGGTGTATTCGGAGACCTTGGCCCGGCTGAACAAAGCGCCGGCCACCATGTTCCTCATCGTGGGCCTGCTGCCGCTGGTGCCCGGCGCCGGCATCTATTACACCATGGATTACTGCATCTCGGGCAACCAGATTGCCTTCCAGCAATCCCTGGTGCACACCCTGGCCGTGGCCGGGGCTCTGACCCTTGGCATCGTGCTGGTCTCCTCCCTCTACCGCCTGTGGTTCCAGCTGCGGTTCCACCATCGAAAAAAGCGGCAGGCCAAGGGCGGCTAACTGGGGCCCTTGCCTAAAAGAGAAAAAGAAGCCGGTGGGCTGTATCCCACCGGCTTTTTGCTGTGTATTGGTCTTTTTTCAGCCGACCCGCTGTTCCGCAGCCCACTTGCTTTCAATGTTTTGTTCCACCATCATATCCTTGACCTTCATCAAACGGGTCAGGTTGCCGCGTTCATTTTCATCCAGCTTCATGGTGATGTAGCGGATGGTCTCCTGCAGCTGGGGGATCATCACATATTCCAGCGCATTGACGCGCCGGCGGGTCTTCTCGATCTCTTGGGCCAGCAGTTTGACGGTCTTTTCAATCTCCGCCAGGCGGAGCATATCGGTGAGCACATCGAACAGGGCATAGACTGCGTCGTCCAGCTCGCCGCTGGTGTTGGCAAAGCCATAGGGGTAGATATCCGCTTTGTCATCGGTTTTGGTGGTGATCTCATACAAAGGCACGTTCACCGACATGATGTTGCGGAAATCCATTTGGATGCCCACGCTCTGCTTGGGGTACAGGAAAGTCTGCTCCAGCATCTCGGGGGACATCACAGCGCCCGCCGCCTGGAACCCGGCATAGGATTCCATCAAAGCCTGCTCCACCTTTTGGCGCAGCTCTTCGCTGGTGCGCACGATGTCCAGAAACTGCTTCATCAATTCATCCCGCTTATCCTTGAGCAGCTTGTGCCCCCGGGTGGCGGTGGCCAGGCGCTTTTTCAGCCGGGTCAGCTCCATGCGCGTGGGGTTTACATTCAACCGCGCCATCTGCATTCCTCCTTCGCGCCTTGGCTATCAGTCTTTTTTGGGGTAGTACTTTTCGATGAGTTCCGGTTTGATGCGCTTCAATTCGGTCTTGGGCAAAATGGAGAGCAGCTCCCAGCCCAGGTCCAGCGTCTCCTCAATGGTGCGGTCGGTGTCATAGCCTTGGGAAACATAGCGCTGCTCAAACTCATCGGCGAATTTGGCGTACAGCTTGTCGGTATCCGTCAAGGCAGCTTCGCCCAGGATCGTCATCAGTTCTTTGGCGTCCTTGCCTCTGGCATAGGCGGCAAAGAGCTGGTTCATAGTGCCCGCATGGTCCTCCCGGGTCTTGCCTTCGCCGATGCCCTTGTCCTTCAAACGGGAGAGGGAGGGCAGCACGTCGATGGGCGGCGTCACATCCTTGCGGTACAGCTCGCGTGAAAGGATGATCTGCCCTTCTGTGATATACCCGGTCAAGTCCGGGATGGGGTGGGTCTTATCGTCTTCCGGCATAGTGAGGATGGGCACCATGGTGATGGAGCCTTCCTTGTCCAGCAGGCGGCCCGCCCGTTCATACATGGTGGCAAGGTCGGTGTACAGGTTGCCGGGGTAGCCGCGGCGGCCGGGCACTTCCTTGCGGGCGGCAGACACTTCGCGCAGGGCCTCGGCGTAGTTGGTGATATCCGTCAGGATGACCAACACGTGCATACCGCAGTCAAAGGCCAGATATTCCGCGGCAGTCAACGCCATACGGGGGGTGGCGATACGTTCGATGGCCGGGTCGTTGGCCAGGTTCAAAAACAGCACGGTGCGGTCGATGGCGCCGGTGCGTTTGAAGTCGCTGACGAAGAAATCCGCTTCTTCAAATGTGATGCCGATGGCGGCGAAGACCACGGCGAATTTGGTGTCGGTGCCCAGCACCTTGGCCTGGCGGGCGATCTGGGCCGCCAGCTGGGCGTGGGGCAGGCCGGAACCGGAAAAGATGGGCAGCTTTTGGCCGCGCACCAGGGTATTCAGCCCGTCGATGGCCGACACGCCGGTCTGGATGAATTCCGACGGATAATTGCGCGCCGTAGGGTTCATCGGCGTGCCGTTGATGTCCAGGTATTTTTCCGCCAAGATCTCCGGGCCCCCGTCTTTGGGATGGCCCATGCCGTCGAACACGCGGCCCAACATATCCATGGAGACGCCCAGCTGGGTGCCATGGCCCAGGAACCGGACTTTGGATTGGGCCAAATTGATACCGGCGGAGTTTTCAAACATCTGCACCAACGCGTTGCTGCCGTTGATCTCCAGCACTTTGCAGCGGCGCACTTCGCCGTTGGGCAGCTCGATCTCGCCCAGCTCGTCGTAAGTCACGTTCTCCACGTCCCGCACCAACATCAGCGGGCCCACGACTTCCTGTATCGTACGGTATTCCTTGATCATGCCCGTTCACCTCCGGCGGAAATCTGCGCGATCTGCTGCCGGATCTCGGCTTCGATCTCGTTGTACTGCTCTTTGTAACTCTCTTTCGGCACATCCTTGGCGCGGCCGATGCGGGCCCGGGCCGGGATGTCGAATATCGGCTGCATAGGGGCGCCGTTCTTCAGCGCCTGCTGGGCCACATCGTGGTACAGCAAGATCAGCTGCAGCAGCCGGAACTGCTTGTCGATCTCACAATAGGAATCGGTATCGCTCATGGCGTTCTGCTGCAAAAAGTCCTCGCGGATCATCTGGGTGGTCTCCATCACCAGGCGGTCTTCCGGCGACAATGCGTCGATGCCCACCAGCTTGACGATCTCATTGAGCTCATTTTCCTGCTGCAGCAGCTTCATGGCTTCGTTCCGGTTGTTGATAAAATCGGGGTCGATCTGGTCTTCATACCAAGCCCGCAGCCGGTCGAAATAGAGGGAATAGCTGTTGAGCCAGTTGATGGCCGGGAAGTGGCGGGCGTAAGCCAGCGCGCTGTCCAGGCCCCAGAACACCTTGACGATGCGCAGTGTGGCCTGGGAGACCGGCTCCGAAATGTCGCCGCCCGGCGGCGACACCGCGCCGATGGCCGACAATGTGCCCTCCCGGTTGTCGCTGCCCTGGCAGATCACGCGGCCCGCCCGTTCGTAGAACTGCGCCAGACGGGAACCCAGATAAGCCGGGTAACCTTCGTCGCCAGGCATCTCTTCCAGGCGGCCGGACATTTCACGCAAAGCCTCGGCCCAGCGGGAAGTGGAGTCGGCGATGACTGCCACGCTGTAGCCCATATCCCGGTAGTACTCGGCAATGGTGATGCCGGTGTAGACCGAAGCTTCCCGGGCGGCCACAGGCATATCCGAAGTGTTGGCGATGAGCACGGTGCGCTTCATCAAGCTCTCTCCTGTGCGGGGGTCCTTCAGTTCGGGGAATTCCCGCAGCACGTCTGTCATCTCGTTGCCGCGCTCGCCGCAGCCGATGTAGATCACGATGTCCACATCGCTCCACTTGGCCAGCTGGTGCTGTGTCACCGTCTTGCCACTGCCGAAGGGGCCGGGGATGGCGGCTGTGCCGCCTTTGGCGATGGGGAAAAACGTATCCACGATGCGCTGGCCTGTGACCATGGGGACAGTGGGCGCCAATTTCTCCTGGTAGGGGCGCTCGACACGCACCGGCCAGCGCTGCAGCATAGTCAGCTCCTTGGCTGTGCCGTCTTCCTGCTCCACCACTGCCACCACGTCTTCCACCGTGAAGCTGCCGGTATGGATCTCTTTCACCGTGCCCTGCACACCGCTGGGCACCATGATCTTGTGCTGCACCACGATGGTCTCCTGCACTGTGCCCAACACATCGCCGGGCACCACTTTGGCGCCGGGCTGCACCAGGGGCTTGAATTCCCATTTGTTCTGCCGGGACAGCGGCGATGCCTGGATACCGCGGGTGATGGTATCCCCCGCCTGTTTGCGGATCTCTTCCAGCGGGCGCTGGATGCCGTCATAGATCTGGCCGATCAAGCCGGGCCCCAGCTCCACCGACAAAGGCGCGCCAGTGGAATACACCTCTTCCCCCGTGCCGATGCCTGCCGTCTCTTCATAGACCTGGATGGAGGCCCGGTCCCCACGCATTTCGATGATCTCACCGATCAAATGTTGAGGACCTACCCGCACCACGTCGTACATATTGGCGTGGGCCATCCCTTCTGCAATGACCAGGGGGCCCGCCACCTTGATGATCTTTCCTGTATTCTCCATGAAAAAAGGCAACCTTCTTTCTATTAGGCGCAGCCCGCCCGCCAAGGCCCGCGGACAAACACGGGCCCGGCAGCCGGGCTGGCACGGACTCCCGCCCAGCCCTGTGGGGCTTGCGGGGCTACTGTTTTAGAATATCTGCGCCCACGGCCCGCTCCACTGCTTTATGGAGCTCTTTCAAGCCGATGCCCAAAGCCCCTTCCCAAGAGGGGATGGGAATGACGGCCACCTGGGGCGTATCGTTATACTGGGCAATATCCCCTTCGATCTGGGCTGCCAGTTGCTCTGTGATGTAGATCACGGCATAGTCCTGCTTGGCTAGCTCGTGCAGCCGGCTGGCAGCTTCTTCCCCGTCGTTGGCAGAAGCCGTCGTCAGGCCTACGGCCTTGAAGCCCATCACCGTCTGGCTATCGCCGATCACGGCCGCTTTATACAACATAAGACTCCCTCAGCCTTTCTGCGATCTTCTCGCTGCTCAACCCGGCATTCTTGCCTGCCAAAATGGTGCGCACAGCGGAAAATTCCGCCTCGTTGGCCAGCAGGTATGCAATGACGGTCTGTTCCCCAAAGGGTACGAACCGGGCCCCGCGGGCATATTCGATCAAAATGTCGTCACAGGCTTTATCTAACCGGGCAAAGCCCTCCCCTTCCAAGGCCGCTTTGGCACTTGGCAGGGCCGGCGCCAGCACCGTGCCGGCCAGCATGCGCTCCAGCCAGTCCGGCGTCATACCCTCCCGGGCGTAAAAGACATCTACCGGCACCTGGCCTCCCGGAGCGATGGCCCGGGCCATGTAATCCAGCCCTTTTTCCATGCGGGTCAACCGCACGGCGGTGCGCAGGTTGTTGCAGTCGATCTGGCGGCTCACGTAGCCTTCCAAAAAGGCGCTGCCCGTCTCTTTTGCCATCGACAGTGCCTGCTGCTGCTCCGCCAGATCCAGCACCATATCGCTCAGCTGGGGGTCTGCCGTGCGGGCCAGCAGTTCGCTGGCCTCTTCCACAGCCTTTGCCATCACAGGCGCCATGGCTTCATACTCCTTCTCCCGCATCATCTGCTGGAGTTCTTTGGGCGGGATCAGGGCAGAATCCGAAAGTAGGTGGGAGGGGTCCACATTCTGGGCTTCCCCTTTGAGCACCGCTTTGATGTTGTGATAATCGTATTTCAGCCGGAATACACCGATGAGTTCCGGCACAGGGATGTGTTCATACAGCAGCTCCGTCACCTGCTGCCGCCGGGCGCGGATCACTTCTTCCAGCGCATTCATATCCCGCCAGTCAAAGTCCGGCCAGCCTTGATCCGTCAGGATCTTGGCCGCCTCTTCCGCCGAAGCCGCCTCTGCCAAGCGCATGCGCTGGGCATTGGTCAGCAGCTGCCCTTCGATGCAGCGTATCCGGGCGCTGATGTGCAAATAATCCGTATCTTTTGTCTTTTTCAATGGGCTCCCCCCTTAAAAGAGGATAGCGGCCACATCTTTTGCCGTTTGCTCCGCCTGGGCGCGCACCACCGCATCCAGGGCGCAGTTTACCTCCACTTTGCCCTGCCGCAGGATGAACCCGCCGGGGATGGATGCAGTCTGCTGGCTCAAGGTCACCTGGGCGCCGGTCTTTTCCCGGACCATGCGCACCAGCTCCTGGCCGCACCGGGCCTGGTCCTTCTGGTTGAGCAGCAGTTCGCCGCCGCTTTGGGATACCGCTTGGCTGCACAATGTGCACAGCAGCTCCAGGTAGGCTTTGTCATCCAAGGAGGTCAAGCGCTGCAATGCCCGGTCGTATGCCTCATCCAGCAGCTGCTGGCGGGCGGCCAGCTGCTGCTTTTTGCTCTCCAGCAGATCGGTGCGCTGGTTCCGCCGGCGCAGCTCTTCTGCCTGCTGTTTGGCCTGCTGGCGGGCGTTTTCCAAATCGGCCTCCGCCTGCCGCTGGCTCTCCTCCTGCTGCTGCCGCACTTTTTCATCGGCTTCCTGCAGGATGGCATTGGCTTTGGCTCTGGCATCGGCGAGTATCCGCTCGGCGATAGTTTCGATCCCTTTCATTGCCATACCCGCTCACCACCAATCAGGCGGCGATGCCGGGGATGGCGAACACGGCCAGCACGGAGATCAGCAGGGCCAGCACGGCGTAGGTCTCGACCAGGCCGGCCAGGATGACGCCCTTCATGGAATCGGCCGGGCGCTTTGCCACGATGTTCATCGAAGCAGCGGCCACACGGCCCTGGCGGATGGCGGAATAATAGCCCACGATGCCCACCGGCAGCGCGGCAAAGAAGTAAGCCACACCCTGGATAAAGGGCAGGGAACCATCCAGCACTTGGCTATTGGTGAACAGGATCAAGAAGGCCACCAGCAGGCCGTAGATGCCCTGTGTGCCGGGCAGCGCCTGCAAGATCAGCACGCGCCCGAACTTCGAGGGGTCTTCCGTCAGCACGCCGGTACCGGCTTCACCGGCAATGCCAACGCCCTTCGAAGAACCCATACCGGACAAAATGACTGCCAGCGCAGCGCCCAGCACTGCAAAAGTCGATCCTGTAAATAGGCTAGAAAACCATTCCATCGTTTAGTCCTCCTCAACAATTTCCACATATTTTGTATTATTTTCCAACGGCGTCATCGTCCGGCCTCCGCCTTCGAAGAATCGGCCGAAGAACTCGATATACTGCAAACGGCTGGTATGCACGTAAGCGCTCAGCACGCTGGTGGCCAAGTTGAACGTATGGCCCACAATGGCCACCACCACAAAGATCAGAACGCCCAGAATACCGCCGCCTGCCATAGCGCCCATTTGGTTGACCACAGACCCTACCACGGCGCCCGAAAGGCTCAGGGCCATGATGCGGGAGTAGGAGAGCAGGTCGGAGACGAACCCGGTGATGCCATAGACTTTGCCCAGGCCGCCGGTGATGCGTCCAATGCCCTTTTTGCCGTGGCCGCCCAACACCAGCATGATCGCCAAGCCGGCCACTGCGATCCACACGCCAAAGGACAGCCCCAGAACAGCCATGCCGGCCCCGGCGAACACCAGATACCAGCTGCCCGTATCCACCAGAGCATCCAGCCACTGCCCCTGCTTGATCTGCCGCCAGGCTGAAACAGCCATGCCGGTCAAGATCTGTACGGCGCCCATGGCCATGGAGAGCATCAGCATCTTCATGGGTTCATCCAGCGGGTTGAACCACAGGGGCGGGATGGAATATTCCTTTCCCAGCACTGCCTTGGTAAACACCGGGATGGTATCGCCCAGCCAGCCGCCTACCAGCACGCCGGCCACCATGGTGGACAGGCCGCAGTAGAAGAACAGCGTCAGCATCTGCCGCATGGTGCCCTTGGGCCGCATCAGCTTGAGGCCCAGCATGCAGATCAGCGAGATCAGTGCACCATAGACCACGTCGCCCATGATAAACCCAAAAAAGGTGATATAAAACGGCGCCATCAGCGGATTGGGGTCCACCAAGCTGCCATACGCCGGCATGCCATACATGGCGGTAATGGCGCCAAAGGGTTCCGCTACAGCCCCATTCTCCATGGCTGTCGGCGGGTCCTCCCCTTCTTGCGGGTCTTCCAAGCTAAAGGCACAGCCGTATTTCTCCAATATGGCCTCCACCTTGGGCTGGGCTTTTTGGGGCAGCCAGCCGGTGAGCACCACCGTATCCTTGGTGCGGGCCATGCCGGAAAGCAGCCGGTCTTCCTCTGCGGCCAAGGCGTAAGCGTCGATGGCTTGCTCGATGGCGGCCCGGTCCTGCCGGTGCTGTCCGATGGATTCCGCCAACTGCTGGCGCTGGCGCTCCATGGCGTCGATATCCTGCTGTAACTTTGCGCTCCATTGGGCTGCCGTCCCCTTGGCATCTCGCATGGCAAAAGGCGAAAAGCCTTGCTGCTTGATCGCCGCCAACGCCTCTTCCTTGCAGCTGTCATGGGCCAGCAATGTCACATAATGCTGTTCGCTGTCGCTCGAAACTTCCTCCAGTTGGCTGGCCGGCGCCTGTTCCTCCAGGGTGGCTTCCAGCTGGCGCAAGTCCGCTGCCGCCGGCAGAACGCCTTGGTAATAGGTCACAGGGCCCTCGTGTACGTAGTCCAGCGGCACGTCCAGGTCTTTCCACGGCCCCAACTGGATCCTGGCAGCCTCCAGACGGCTCTGTTCCGCTGCCAGCCGGTTCATCTCTTGCACGGCCCCATTGATCTGCTGGGCTGCCTGCACCGCTTGGTGCAGCACTTGCTCATCATAGAATTGGCCCTGGGTCATTTGGGGCTTCGCCGCGAACAAAGGCCGTTTTTCCGGCGGTGCATACTGATCCAAGGTCTGCAGGGCCTGCGTCAAGGCCGCCCAATTCTCCTGGGCCCCCGTATCTTCCGCTACAGTTTGGGGCAGTGCTTCCTCCCCGGCAAAATCCGAAGATTCCGCGGCTGTCTCCACCTCGACACAGCCCAACCTGCGCAGCTGGCGCAGCAGGGCTCTTCTCTGGCTCTGGAGCGCCACCGCCCGCAGGCGCTTCATCTCAATTAGCGCCATTCGCCACTCACGACCCTTCTCATGATGAATTCCACCGCTTCCTCCATTTTGCCCGCGGCCTGCCGGCGGATGGCCTCGCAAGCCTCAGCCGTCTCATCGCGGATGGCGCGGCCTTCTTCCTCGCTTTGGGCCTGGGCTTGGGCCAACAGGTCCTGGGTCTGCCGCTTGGCCTGCTGCCGTGCCTGCTCCCGGCGCTGCACAGCGGCCTGATCCGCCTCCTCCAGGCGTTTGCGGGCTTCCGCTTTGGCGTCCTCCACGATTTTTTCCGCCTGTTGTTCCGCTGCGGCAACTTGCTCGATTGCCTGCATGGACAAATCTCTCACCCTCTTTCCTTTCGCTGCGGCCATGCCCCGCCGGTTGGCAGGGCATGGTTCTATTTCCGGTTTGCTCCGTAAATCCGCTTTACCATTAGTATACCATCAAAATTTCAGGCCGTCTATGCCTTGGATCGCTTATGTTATTTTTTTAACGTTCCGCCTTTTTTTCAAAAGTAAAGGATCTAATTACCCTGCCGGTTTCTTCGCGCTTGGCGCAGCATCTCGATCTCCGGCTTCATCTCACCGGAGAGCAGCAGACAGGCCACATAGACAAGGCCGCCGGTGCACACGCCGGCTACGGTCTTGATCACCGAGGCGCCGCCCCCCTCCAGGGGCAGGTACGTACAGACCAAGTAGGCGCACACGGCGCAGGCGGCGGCGCTGCAAAAGATCCTCGCCGTGCTTTTCCCATCGGGGCGGAAACGGAACGTGCCCCGCATCCCCACCACCACAATGAGAAAATAGGCCAAAAAAGCGATGAGCGTGCCCCAGGCGGCGCCTTGGATGCCCATGAGATACGTCAGGGCAAAGGTGGCTGCGATCTTGATGGCTGCCGCCGTCAGGCTGAAGCCCAGCACCGGCCGGGTGTTCTTGGTGAGCTCAAAGCCTTTGATGGCATATTCGGTCAGATCCATGAAAAAATAGGCGATGGCGGCAATGCCGATGATACTGGCCCCCGGCCAGTAGGTCTCTTCAAACATGAAGTGGGCCAGCGGCTGGCACACGGCAAACAGCCCCAGGGCAGCGGGCATGGCGATGAGGAAATAGAGCCGGGTGCCCTGGGCCAACAGTTTTTCCGCCGCTGCCTTGCCGTCGGCGGCGTAGCTGGCGATCAGCGATGGGTATGTGGCCCGTACCACGGCTGCGGCGATCATGCCGAAAATACCGGAACTGACGGTAAAATTGGTCATGTACACAGCGGCTTGGGCATCGCCTTTCATAAAAGTGACGATGTACCGGTCCACCATGCTCAGCAGGCCTGTGCCGATGCTCATCCCGATGAGGGGCACGCCGAAAGCCAGCAGGCTGGACAGCAGCTGCCGGTCGAAATGCCGCCTGCGTGTGTTGCGCACCACATGGAGCACTGCCATGGCAACGGAAGAGGCCACCAGATCGCTGATCACCGCGGCAAATACGGCCGGGTATGGGGTGTCTCCCCCCCGAAGGCCCACCAGCAGAGCGGCGCAGAGGATCTTGCCTGCCACATCCAGCAGTGAGACGCCGATGCTCACCAAAATATGGTCCGTCTGGATCAGCAGTCCATTCATGATGGTGAACAAAGAATAGGTGGTGAGCATCATGGAGCCGGCAAAAAACAGCAAATTCCCTGTCAGGCGCCAGATCAGGGCGCCCAAAGCCAGCACCACACACGTGATGACGCCGAAGGCCAGCATAAAGGTGGAATAGAACTTCTTTTCCCCCTCCGGGCTCCGGTATTCCGAGACAAAACGGGCCGATGCATTGTACAGCCATGCCGCCGATACGAGGAACAAGGCCAACACGGTGGTATTGGTGATCTGATACTGGCCGTTGACCACGGGCGGGAACATCCGGGTGTACAGCGCCGACATCACCAGCAGCAACACGCCCTCCAGTGCCTTGGCCGGCATCAAGATCAGGGCGTTGCGCGTCATTTTTTTCGTTTCTCCTGCCAAATCCTTACCTCCTGGTCATCCTGGCAGCAGGGGCGTATTGACCCGCTTGGGCGGATACTATATAATAAACCTGCTGCAATCGCAAAAAAGCCCCGCAGGCCAAGGCCACCTCTCCCGGCACAGTGCCGGCGCAGCCCATATCTTTTGAGGCGGGGCATCGCATAAACGTTATTATACACCAAAGAAAGGCCCACTTCTACGTCTTTGGGGAGGAATTATGAAAATATTGCACATCGCCGGCGGCGGCGACCGGGGCGGCGCCAAGACCCATATTTTGGCCCTTTGTTCCCGCTTGAAAGAAGAACACCAGCTCAAACTGCTCAGCATGCGCAAAGGCGAATTTGCCGACGATGCCCGCAAATTGGGCATCGACACCATGGAGATCCAGTCGGGCCTGCTGCTGCGGGATTTCCGCATTGCCAAAAACGCCGTACGGGAATTCGCGCCGGATATCGTCCACTGCCATGGCGCCAAGGCCAATACGGTGGGCGTTTACCTGAAAATGACCCTGGGCTGCACGGTCATCACCACGGTGCACAGCGACTACCGCCTGGATTACATGCACTCTTTCCTGCGGCGGCAGACCTTTGGGCGGGTCAATTCCGCAGCCCTGCGCTTGGTGGATTACCATGTCACCGTTTCCGACAACTTTAAAAAGATGCTGATCCAGCGGGGGTTCTGCCCCAACAACATCCTGACCATTTACAACGGCCTGGATTTTTCCACCCCCACGCCGGATTTCGACCGGGCAGAATACCTGCGGCAGTGCGGTCTGGATTACGAGGAAGGGGACGTGGTGCTGGGCATCGCCGCCCGGCTGACGCCGGTGAAAGACATCCCCACCTTGCTGCGGGCCTTTGCCAAGGCCCACGGCCGGGAACCCCGCCTCAAGCTGTTGATCGGTGGCGACGGCGAAGATATGGAAAAACTGATGAACCTGGCAAAAGAGCTGGGCGTGGAACAGCAGGCCTGCTTTTGTGGCTGGGTGACGGACATCGGCAAGTTTTTCAAGGCCTGCGACATCGATGTGTTGTGTTCTATCTCCGAATCCTTCCCCTATTCCATTTTGGAAGGTGTCAAAGAACATTGCGCCGTCATCACCTCTGACGTGGGCGGCATGCAAAAGCTGATCGACCATGGGCAGAATGGGTTTATTTTTCAGCCCGGCGACGTGGAGACCTTTGCTGACTACATGGTGCGGCTGGCCAGTGACGACGCGCTGCGCCACTCCTTTGCGGAAAAACTGCTGGAAAAGGCGTCCCGCATCTATTCGCTGGAGGGAATGGCCGCCCGGCAAAGCGAGATCTACCGGACCATCGCCGCCCGCCAGGCCCGGGGCAAGCGCAATGGCGTTGTGATCTGCGGCGCCTATGGCCGGGGCAATTCGGGCGACGAGGCCATCTTAGACGCCATCATCACCACCATGCGGCAGCTGGACCCTCTGTCGCCCCTGACAGTGATGACCCGCAAGCCCCTGGAGACCAAGCTGCTCCACGAGGTGGATGCCGTCTACACCTTCAACGCTTTGAAATTCCGCCGGGCCATGCGCCATGCCCGCCTGTTCATCAACGGCGGCGGCAGCTTGATCCAGGATGTGACCAGCAGCCGCAGCCTCTATTTCTACCTGTACACCATCCACGCCGCCCGCCGGCTGGGGTGCAAAGTGCAGATGTACGGCTGTGGGGTCGGCCATGTGGGCGCCCCATCCAACCGGCGGTTGGCCGGCCGGGTGCTCAACCGCAGCGTGGACATCATCACGCTGCGGGATACCATCTCCCAACAGGAGCTGCTGGAGATGAACGTGACGAAGCCCCAGGTGCGGCTGGCAGCAGACCCGGCCCTTTCCCTGGCCCCGGCCTCCGACGAGGCAGCCTGCCGCTTTTTGGAAAAGCAAGGGGTGCCGGCCGATGGCAACTACATCTGCTTTGCCCTGCGCCCTTGGGGCGATTTCCACGATTTCGGCGTGTTTGCCCAGGCGGCGGAATACGCCTACCGGCAATACGGCCTGACCGCCGTGTTCCTTCCCATCGAAGTGCCCCGGGATATGACAGCCTGCCGCCAGACCGTCTCCAAGCTGCAGACGCCCCATTATGTGATCAGCGAAGCGCCGGAAGACGTGTGTCTGACCATGGCCCTGCTGCGCCGGATGAAATTGGTGTGCGGCATGCGCCTGCATTCCATCGTGTTTTCCGCTGCCGCCTGTGTGCCCTTCTTCGCCGTTTCTTACGACATCAAGGTCTCCGGCTTTATGAAGTACATCGGCCTTTCCCAGCACTGCTGCGGGCTGGAGGAAGTATCGGCCCCATGGCTGTGCCGTCAGATCGACGAGTTGGTCAAAGCGCCGGACCCCCAGCAGGCGCAGGCCATCCGGCAGCGGCTGGTGGAAAGCGAAGCGGAAAACAGCCGTGCCGCAGCGGAATTGCTGGGGTTGGCTCAACCGCCTGCCGCCGACTGAGCGGGCCGGCAGCAGGCTGGGCAGGAAGCAGGCAAAGTATCTTCCCGCTGCACCACAGAGCGTCAAATGATGAACCGTACCAAGGCCGGCTTTGCCGGCCTTTTTTCTATCCGGCCAACCACATTGCCTTTTGGAGACCCCTTGCGGCATTTCCCCGTTGGCGTTACAATAAATACAGTCAAAAAAGCCATTTTTGTCTCCCGCCGCCGGTTTAGGCCGGGCCATTGGGAGAAATGCCTGGGAAAGGAGGAGGTCTATGGCCGGATTTGTGGTGCTGGAAAACGTGGTAAAGCGGTACCAAATGGGCGAGATCACCATCACCGCAGTGGATGGCGTCAGTTTTTCCATAGAAAAAGGGGAGTTTTGCATCGTGCTGGGCCAAAGCGGCGCAGGCAAGACCACGGTGCTCAATTTATTGGGCGGCATGGATTCCTGCGACGAAGGATCCATTTTGGTGGACGGCGTGGACGTGGCCCAGTTCACCCCCCGCCAGCTGACGGGCTACCGCCGCAATGACATCGGCTTTGTGTTCCAGTTCTACAACTTGATGCAAAACCTGACCGCCAAAGAGAATGTGGAGCTGGCTGCCCAGATCTGCCGCCATCCGCTGGATGCCGCCACGGTGCTGACCCAGGTGGGCCTGGCAGACCGGATGGACAACTTCCCGGCCCAGCTCTCCGGCGGCGAGCAGCAGCGCGTCTCCATTGCCCGGGCCCTTGCCAAAAACCCAAAGCTCCTTTTGTGCGATGAGCCCACCGGCGCGCTGGACGACCAAACGGGACGGAGCATCCTGGCCCTGTTGCAGCAGACCTGCCGCAGCCAGGGGATGACGGTCATCGTCATCACCCACAACCAGGCCATCGCCCCCATGGCCGACCAGGTGATCCACATGAGGAGCGGCCGTGTGACACAGATCGTACGCAACGAACACCCCACCCCGGTGGAACAGATCGAGTGGTAGCCTATGAAACAATACCGCACATTGATCCACGACATCTTTGCCGAGATCCGCAAAAGCCGCAGCCGGTTTCTCTCCATTCTGTGCATCGTTTTTTTGGGCGTCGGTTTTTTCTCCGGCGTCAAATCCACTTGCCCCGATATGAAAGAAACGGCCCAGCAATATTTTGAAGACCAAAACCTGATGGATTTTCAGCTGAAATCCACCATGGGTTTTACCGAAGGGGATATCGACACTCTGCGCGACCAACCCGGCGTGGAAGCAGTGGCCCCAGCCTACTCGCTGGATGCCTTTGTCCAGGTGGACGAAAGCACTTCTTTGCTGGTGCGGGCCCTCTCTTATGAACTGGGCAGCGAAGACGACCCGGATGCCCTGAACCAGCCAGTGCTCAAAGAGGGGCGCTGGCCGGAAAAAGAAGACGAATGCCTGGTGGAGCACGGCATTTACGCCGGGGAACGGTTCCAGGTGGGCAGCCAGATCACCCTGTTTTTGGAGGAAGGGGACTTGAGCGACGCCCTTTCTGTCAAAACTTTCACTGTGGTGGGCGTGGTGGAATCCCCCCTTTACATCAATTTTGAGCGGGGCAGCAGCACGCTGGGCAACGGCTCGGTGCGCAGCTTCCTCTATCTGCCTGCCGATGCCTTTGCCTATGAAGCCTATACCGATGTGTACCTGACTTATCAAAAGGCCCGTGGGATGGATTTTTACGACGACGCCTATCAGGAATGGGCCGACCAGCAGGCAGACCGGCTGGCCCGGCTGGCCACCCAGCGGGAAAAGACCCGCCACGACGAGATCTACGAGCAGGCCAAAGCCCAGATCGACCAAGCCCAGCAGGAGCTGGACGAAGGGCAGGCCGCGTATGAAGCGGGCAAACAGGAATACGAAGAGGGCATCGCCCAAGGGGAGCAGCAGCTGGAGCAGGCCAAGGCCCAGATCGACAGCGGGCGCAGCCAGCTGGAATGGCAGCAAGAGCAGCTGTCCCAGGGCTCCAGCCAATATCAGTCCTATCAACAGCAGCTGCAGCAGCAATCCGCCATTTTGGAGCAGGCGCAAGCAGCCTATGAAGCGGGCCTGCACCAGCTGGAAAACCTGCAGCAGGCCTTTGAGTCGGCCCGGCAGCTGCTGGAATCCTACCGGGGGCAGTCCCTGCCTGCCGATTCCATTTGGCCCGCTGAAGTGGAGTATGCCATCGAATCTTCCGCCCTGCTGAGCAGCCTTGTGGACAACAGCGACCTGCCCGCGCTGCTGCGGGAATACGTCAGCGCTGCGGAACAGGCCAAAGATTCCCTGTATGAACAGCTGGACAGCCTGCTTGCCCAGGCGTCGGCTGCCCTGGAGCAACAGCGTGCCCCCCTGGAGCAGAGCGGGGATTTTCTGACCCAGACCCGGCAGCAGCTGGAAGACGGCCTCCGCCAGCTGGAGCAGCAGGGCTCCACCATGGAGCAGGGCCAGGCCCGGCTGGCGGAAGCCCGGCAGCAGCTGGAGGATGCCCAGGCCGAATACGACGAAGGCGTCCGGCAGCTGGAAGAACAGCGCATCCAGGGCCAGCAGGAGCTGGACGATGCGGCGGCCCAGCTGGAAGAGGCCCGGGCCGAACTGTTGCAGGCCCGCCACGACCTGAACGATCTGGGTTCGCCCGAATGGTATATCTTCGACCGGACGAACAACCCGGGCTATTCCTCCTTTTGCGACGATGCCGAGCGGGTGGACCGGGTGGCCGCGGTCTTCCCTGTATTTTTCATCTTGGTGGCGGCCCTGGTCTGCCTGACCACCATGACCCGCATGGTGGAAGAGCAGCGGACCCAGATCGGCACGCTCAAAGCACTGGGCTATGGCACCGGGGCTGCCACGGCCAAATATCTGGTCTACGCCCTTTCTGCCAGCTTGCTGGGCAGCCTGTTGGGCCTGGCCGTCGGCTTTACCCTGTTCCCCACCGTCATATTCAACGCCTACCGCATCATGTACATCATGCCCTCCTGCCTGACCCCCTGGCGCTGGGGCTATGCCTTGGGTTGCACGGCGGTGGCCATGGCCTGTACCGGCCTTTCCGCCTGGGCTGCCTGCCGCCGGGAACTGACCGCCACCCCCGCTCAGCTGATGCGGCCCCGCCCGCCCAAAACGGGCAAGCGGGTCCTGCTGGAGCGGGTGCACTTTTTGTGGAACCGGCTGAGCTTTTTGCAAAAAGTCACGCTGCGCAACTTGTTCCGCTACAAAAAACGCATCGCCATGACGGTGGTGGGCATCGCCGGCTGCACTGCTCTGATGATGGCGGGGTTTGGCCTCCAATATGCCATCTCCTCCATAGTAGACCTGCAATATTCGGCCATCTTCCACTATGACGCCATGGCCTTTTACGACAGCGACATCACGGCGGATGAGCAAGAGGAGATCCGGCAGCAGCTGACTGACGACATCTATGTGGACCGCTCCATGCGGGTGATGCAGAACACGATGGAGATCACCGCAGGTTCTTCCCGCAAAGAGATCTACCTGTTCGTGCCCGAAGAGCCGGAGCAATTGGACCCCTTTGTCACCCTGCGGGAGCGGGAAAGCGGACAGGCCCTCTCCCTGCCTGAAGAAGGGATGATCCTGACGGAAAAAATGGCCCGCCTGCTGGATGTGGAAACAGGCGATACCGTCACTTTGCAGCAGGAGGGGACGGACGGGCAGGAATTGGAGATCGTGGCTATCACGGAAAACTACACCGAAAACTTCGCCTATGTTTCTCCCCGGCAATATGAGGCTTCCTGGGAACAGGAGGCCCCCTACAATTCCTTTCTCATCTGCCTGGATGACCCAGAGAGCCAAGATCATGTGGCCTCTGACCTGCTGGAAAACAACAATGTGCTCTCTGTTTCCTTCAGCGCCGATTCCGGCCAGCAATTCCGGGATATCGTGGGCAGTTTGACCTACATCGTGCTGGTCATCATCGTCTGTGCCGGCGCGCTGGCTTTCGTAGTGCTCTACAATCTGGCCAATATCAATGTGGAAGAGCGGGTGCGGGAGATCGCCACCATCAAAGTGCTGGGCTTTTACGACCGGGAGGTCTCCGCTTACATCTATCGGGAAAGCATCCTTTCCTCTTTGTTGGGCATTGGCGTAGGCCTGTTGCTGGGCATTCCCTTCCTGCGCTTCATCATCCGCACGGCGGAGGTGGATGCCGTGATGTTCAATCCGGCCCTCTCCCCCACTATGTTCTTGTTTTCCGCTTTGCTCTCCCTGCTGTTTTCCCTGGTGGTCAACCTGGCGATGCACTTCCGTTTGAAAAAGATCGATATGGTGCAAAGCCTCAAATCCATTGAATAAGGGGCAAAAGGCCGATGGTTCTAGCAACCATCGGCCTTTGCTTTTTACAGCAACACCACCTGTTTCTTTTCCAGCTCCTTTTGGTAAAATACCGTCTGCCACTGGACCTGCTCCACCGGCTCATAGTGCAGAGCGGAACAGGCGATATGCGGTTTCCTTTCACCCTGTCCGCTTTTTAGAATTTGGGTGGGGCCATCCGCCCCGCCAATGATGCACACCACTGCGGCGCCATTCCCCGCCTGACCTTGAGGCGGGTCGCTGCTGCCACAGTCCACTGCCTCCATGGCCCCCTCCGGCAGTTCCGGGCAGATCGTGTAGGTCATTACTGCGTAATGGGTGGGCATTTGGGTGGAGTCGATCCCCGGCCCTTCCAACTGCTGGGGCTCATAGGCCTTTACGGTCAGCGTATGCTGCACACCGGTCGCCGGGTGGGCAAAGGTGAACTCCGCTCCCGGCGCCCCTGTGGAAAAACAGGGGCCAGGCAGGGCGTCCGGGCCCTGATCCAATGTGACAACAAGGCTGTTCACCCGGGGCCTGCTTTTGGTCCGCCAGGGAAAGGCGGCCCGCCAAAGCTGCCACCCAGAGGCGCTGGAAAGGCCGTACCGCTTCAAAAGGGCCGGCTCTGCCCCCTGTCGGGAAGTGGTCTCCGGCAGGCAGGGGTTCCAGCCCCTGCAGCTGCTGCACTTGTTGAACAGGGCCACGCCGTTGACCAGCACCTGCAGGCGCAAGTCAAAAGCCAGGGGATCCTCCTTCTCCACTGCCATCCGCCGCGCCAGGGGCCACCCATCCGGCTCCTCCCTTTCGGCAAGGGGAGCCCACTTGTCGAGAAAAGCCTGGATGTCTGCCCGGGGTATCTGGCAGCACAGATCCAGCACCAGGCCCTCTCCACAGGAATAGGCGGCCGGCAGGTACCATTGCCGCCCGCCCCATTCCAACCATTTGTTCAGGGAGATCTTCTTCCCCGGCCGGCCTTTCCCGGCGTGCTGCCAACAGCCCCAATGGCTCCGACGGCTGTGGAAAGCCCTGCTGAAATATACGGGCTCGCCGTATTTTTGCCTTCTTCCCATCCCGCTTCTCCTCATTTTCTGCCTTTTGATGCCTCCACCGGCCTATGCATTCACAGGATCTCTGCGATCTCCGAAAGCTCTTTTCTCTTTTTGGGGCGAGGAGCGTCTCCGCCGTCCGGGTAACCCACGCACAGGATCAGGCGCACTTTCCGCTCTGGCGGGATATCCAGGGCCTCGCGGATCTTCTCTTCTGAAAAGCTGCCCAAAATACAGGTCCCCAGCCCCATTTCCGCTGCGGCCAAAGTCAAGAAGGCGGTGACGATCCCCACATCCATCTGGGCGTATTTTTGGCTGTCCACCAGGCCGGCCACTGCCGGCGCCAGCTGGGCTTTCGTCTCTTGGATCACAAGAAAGCAGGGCACTTGTTCTGCAAATCCGTTGAGCCCATGTTCTTTCATATAAGGGGCGATCTGCCGGGCTTTTTCTCCGGCAACCACGGTAAAGTGCCAAGGTTGGCTGTTGCAGGCGGAAGGGGCCAGGCGGGCACAAGCCAGCATCTGGTCTATTTTTTCCGGTTCCACCGGTCTGTCTTCGTATTGGCGGCAGCTTTCCCGCCGCTGTACCAGCGTATAAAAGTCCATACTATTCTTCCTTTCTGTTGTCCGAATACCCATATTGGGCCCAGATCTGCTCCATGTGCTGGCGGAATCGTTCCACCACTGGCTGCGGGCCCAAGATCTGGGCGCCGGTGCCCAGCCCAAAGACCCAAGCGAAAAACGGCGGGCTCACCGCCACCGGCACCGTGATGGTAAAATACCCTGCTCCCTGGGGCCGCATGGCGGTCTCCCGGCCAAAACGGTCGGCTACCACCCCGGCAAGGCGGTCTTCAAACTGCAAGGTCACATCGACCTCTTCCCCGCCATACATGCCAAACATGCGGCGAGAGTATTGGGCCATATCAAACTGCCGAAAATGGCCCAGGCCTTGGCGCGACAGTTCTTCCGCCTGGATCTCCGCCATTTTGTCCACCCGGTAGTGTTTGATCTTCTGGGCATCGCTGTCATAGGCCACCAGATAGTAATTTTCATCGTCCCAAGCCAATGCCCAAGGGCTCACCCGGTACCGCCTGCCCCCCCGGCGGTATTGCCGGCAGAGCCTGCCCTGCTCCCGGTCCAGCACCCACTCAAAATAGCGGAAGCTCACCTGCTTCTGCCGGGCGATGGCGTCGTGCAGCCCGTCGATGTTGTAGTAAATGCTTTCGTTCATGGTCTTGATCCGGCCGGTCACATAAACTTGCCGCTGCAGCTCCTGGGCTTGGAAGCGGCTGGCCAGGCTTTCCACCTTGCCGATGAGCTGGCGGGATTTCCGGTCGGTAATAAAGCGGGAGGACTGCACAGCGTCCACCAGCAGCCGCAGTTCCGGCATTTCAAACAGCCTCCCCGCCAAATAATAGGCAACGGGCCTCGGCTGGCGGATGATCTCCATGCCGAAGGCCCTCAGTTCCTCAATGTCGTCGTACAATGTCTTGCGCTCTACCCGGATCCCCTGGCTCTCCAGCTGTTCCTGGAGCTGGTGCAGTGTCAATGGGTGCCATTCATCGGTCTGCTCCAAAAAGATCTGCATGAGGTAGAGCAGCTTTCGCTTTTGTCCTTGGCTCTTGGCCATGGCTGCTACTGAATGGAGGGCGTAGGCCCCAGCAATGTGTAGCGGGTAGCTGTTTTGAGCCCACCTACCATACAGGATACGCTCTCCTGCCCTGTGTAGCCCAAAGCCTCCTTGAACACAAATCCCCAAAAGGCGCCTAGCGCCTGTTTCTGCTCCCTGTCCAGCTGGCCGATGCGGCCGCGGCAGACCTTCAGGTGCACGCGCACCGGCGGGATGCCCATCACGTCGTTGCAGAACTGGTAGTGGCTGAGCAGCACCGGGTCCTGCACCACTTCCACCAGCGAATTCCAAAGATCACCAGAGTTGACAAAGGCGGCAAAGCGCCTGTATTTCCGCGCAAAGTTTTGCTGCAGCTGCTCTAAGATCTGAGCTGTCGTCACTACTTTCTTCATATATTTTTACCTCTTTCCGTCGAAATTCCATCTTCCTTTTCAATCGGTTGGAAAAACTTTATATCCGCCTGCCACCAAAGGGAAACCGTCCACAGCTGCATTTCCGGCATCGAACACAAAGGGTCCACACAAGCAAACACACGGTGTCCGCCTGCCTGCAGCTGCCGCACCATATTCCTCTGGTGGGCCGGTAGGCGTGCCAAAGCCAACCTGCTTTTCCGGCTGCCTGTAGCGTTCCACAGTGGAATGCTGTCTTGTGGCAAGCCCGGCGTGCCGTTTTCCAACAGCACCAAATCTAAAAACAACCCGCCCTGACGGACAGGGCGGCACGGACACAACTTCTGCAGCCGGTATTCCAACACTTCGCGGATGTTTTCAGGGGCTGGGGCACTGATCCTCCGCCCCTCCGACGGACCGGGCGGCCAAGGGGCCGGGCCGTCCTTTCCCTCCTCCAGCAACCGGCCATACTGCCGGCGCCAACGGGCTCGGTCGGGCGGCGGCAATCGGTCCAGCCCTTCTTGCAGCAAGCGTGCCAGTGGCGGCGTTCCCGGCCGGCCGCCCCATTGCCG